>JAEEGL011577141.1_pt1 | contig 46032 bp, 25 predicted proteins | sample 9134231 | NCBI WGS metagenome assembly JAEEGL01 (sample SAMN16246548, study PRJNA631951) | gut metagenome | biome: gut microbiome; feature: rumen; material: fiber-attached | host: Bos | place: Iran: Karaj | collected 2018-10 | reverse complement strand
GGCGATTTGCGGGATGTCGTGCGGGTCGACGCACACGAACTTGCGGTCGCGCGCGCGGTCGGTGATGACGTAGTTGATGGTGACTTCCGCCGCCGTGCCGGAGGTGGTCGGGACCGCGATCGTGAAGACGGCCGGATTCTTCGTGGCGGCCACGCCTTCGAGCGAGCGGACATTCGCGAATTTGGGGTTGTTGGCGATGATGCCGATGGCCTTCGCGGTGTCCATCGCCGAACCGCCGCCGATGGCGACGATGCAGTCGGCCTTCGCCGCCTTGAACGCGGCCACGCCCGCCTTGACGTTCTCGATGGTGGGGTTGGGCTTGATGTCGGAAAAGAGCACGTACTTGATCTTGGCCGCCGCAAGCAGGTCGGTGACCTTCGCCGCGGTGCCGATCTTGAGAAGCCCGGGATCCGTGGCGACGAACGCCTTCTTGAAGCCGTGCTCCTTGATCTGCGCGGGGATTTCGGCGATGGCGCCCTTGCCGTGGAAGGAGACGCCGTTGAGGTTGATGCGGTATGCCATGATGGACTCCTGGGTTGGGGGTGGTGCGCCGCGGGCTCGCCCGTGGCCGTGTTCGTCGCCATTCTCATGGCACCCCCCCCGGAAGTCAACACGGATTTCCCCAACTTCCGCGCGCCGGTGGCGTGGGGCGTTTTTTGCTTGTTTTCCTCAAATGGAGCAGGTAATGTCGTAACGAACAAGTGAGGATGGCCTGATGAAAATGGAACGAGTGTACAGTCTGCATGTTTGTTGGCGGATGATTGCCATGTGGGCGTTCGGAATGGTGCTTGCGCTTGGGCCAATGGCGTTGGGAGCGACTCTGGACGTGGAGCTGGATGTCCGGACACGGGCGGAGTCGGGCGCGACGGCTTCAGCTTCACAGAAGGAAGTGGTCATCTTGGTGCTGGACAGGTCCGGTTCCATGACTGACCCTGCGGATGTGGTGAACCGTTCTTCCGAAAAACTTGATACTGTGATGAAGGAAATGCTCCGGAACCGCCTAGACATGCTTGCGGAGACTCGTCCGGATGCTCATGTCTGGACTATTTCGTTTTCAAGTTCGATTTCGGCTCCTACCGGCCCCTACTTGCCGAGGGAAGTGGATCGGATAATCAATGATTTGGCCGCTCCGTTCGGGAGAACTCTGCTATATGATGCGGTGGCGCGTGCAGTGGATTTCGGGGAAGAATTGCTCGAGAAGGATCCTGCGGCGAGGGTTGGCCTATATATTTATACGGATGGGGATAATCTGCCTCCTAGCGCCGGCTACTGGTTGGAAACGAGAGAAGTTGTCGAAAAAGGTTTTTTCGGCGGAGAAGAAAGAGTTAAAAGGGAATTTCGTGTGCCTGTCCGCTACGACGGACCGAAAGCGGACGAACAGTTCATGAGGGATTACGATGGCCGTATCCAATCTCTCGCGATGGCTGGTAAGCTGTCGCTGGAGACGGGGTGCTGGCTTGGAGATGGGAAGAGACCGGTTATCATCGAAAACAAACGGAAGGACGAATATCCTCTGGAGCTGACGGCGGACGGGACCTCGCTGAAAAATCCGGCGACTACGCCCGAGCAGAAGATGAAGGCCCGTTTGCTGGTTCCGTTGCCACCCCGCTATGCGAAAGATCTGGAGCAGTTGGAGGCCGTGCTGGTGTTCGAGGCGGAGGGACGCAACGCCGTGGCCCGGTTCCCCTTGGCGCCCGGGAAAAAGAAGGTGAAGCTCGTTCTCCCCGATGGGTTGCCGTCGAAGGCGTTTGCAGGCCAGTTGCAGGTGAAGCGACTGCCGGATGCGTGGAAGAGCCTGGCCTTGGCGGAACCCGAGCCGGTTGAGCTTTCATTCGCGGAACCCGGGGCGCTGTCCCTGTCGGGGATGCTCCCCCGCGGCGAGCATTGGACGGCGCTGGGGGTGCCGGTGGAGTTTTCGGCGACAGCTTCGGAGAATGCCGAGGTGACGTGGACCATTGACGGGAAAGCGGCGGGGAAGGGGACGTTCGAGAAGACATTCGACAGGGCAGGGACGTATGGGATCGTAGCAACAGCCCAGAAGGCGGGATTCCGTCCGGCTTCGGCAAAATGTACCATCCACGCGGTGGACACGGCGGTGGAAGTGGAGGTCGTTGCACCGGCAGGGGCCCAGGTGGGCGAGAAAGTCTCGTTTGCGGCAAAGGCTGCTGGCGGAGAGAACGTGTCTTGGTGGGTGGACGGCCAGCCCGCCGCCGGAAAGGGCGCGCAATTGAAGGACTGGACGTTCGATGCGAGCGGACAGCACACGGCGAAGGCGCGGGTTTATTTTGGTCACGGCCTGTCTGGCGAGGACGAGGCCTATTTCAATGTCTCGCAGGCGCCTTATGTGTCCATCGACACGCCGTGGAGCGGAAAAGAGTTTGCTTCCGGCGAGGAAATAACGGCGGTGGCGAAAGTGGAAGGTGACTTCGAGCGGGTGGAATGGACCTTGCGGGGCCCCGATGGGGCAACAAACACGGCGGAAGTTGACCGTGAGGCTCGGACTTCGCGGCCTGTCGCATTCAAGCCGGGCAAGGGCGGCAGCTACGAATTGGTGGTGGTGGCGGAAGGTCCGGCAGGACGCAGGGAATCGCAACCGGTCCGCTTTTCGGTGGCGCGCGAGGATGCCTGGGTGCGGATCGATGAGCCGGCGAGCGGTGCAAGCGTGCAGACGGGCACCGACATGGTGCTGAAGGCGTCGGCAAGGGGAGAGGAGGCGAGTAGCATCCGTTGGACGGTGACGGATGGTGAAGGTTCGACGCTGTTTTCGGCAAGCCGTCCCACGGAAGGCGGAATGTCGCAGTGCGCGTTCCGTTTGCCTGAGACGTTGGGAAACGGAGCGACGCTTTCCATCGTGGCGGAGGCTGAGGGTGATCCGGCATTGCGGGCGGAGAGCGACATCAAGACGCGTTGTTCCAATTGCATGGCCATCGGCGCACTGCTTTCCCTCTCCCATGGCGGGGATGAAAGACGGAACTTCGGTCGCGGCGAAACAATCGTCGCCTCGCTCACGGACCTTCGCGGAGCGGTTCGCGACATTGAATGGACGTTTGACAAGGCAGGGAGCGCGTCGGGACGTGTGGTGGAGTGGTCCGGCTGGACGAACTACGGGGTCTATCTCGTGAGCGCGTCGGGACGGTGCGAAAAATGCGGGGCCTTGCACGATTTCGGCCAGGCTTCGGTTGTCATTGAGGCACGACCGGTCTCGGCCGACTTTGAAATCAAGGAACGTGGCGCCTATTACACGGCCGGTGGCAAGTTGCATCTTGCCAGCACTTGCACGGCGACGAACGACATCGCCGACTTCATTTGGTCAGTGGACGGGAAGGAACTGACCGACTTCCGCGGCAAGCCGCAGGCAACCGTGGAATTGCCGTTCAAGCCTTGCGACATGGTTTTGTCTCTGACCGTGCGCGGCAAGGACGACAACGCGGAAGAGTCCCGCAATCATGACATCCGGGTCCGATTCGGCTGGATGGCGGTGGTGCTGTTCCTGCTGGCGGCTCTGCTGGTTTGGTATCCCCTGTGGAAATTGCTCAAGAACAACGGGCCGGCCGGGTGGCGGATCGTGGCGTGGAAGAGGCCTGCTCCGCTGCCAGAGGCCAAAGGCCTGGAAAAGGAGCGCAAGGCTTGTCGCAATGAGGATCCTGATCAGCGCATCCGTAAGTGGTGGAGCCTATGGAAGAAACAAGCCAAGATTCCCCCGGAAGCACTGGGCCTCGAGCTGGAAGACATGGGCGGTGTCCAGACGGATGACGGGAAAATTATTGTCAATCCGACCCCGCCGAAAATCGGTGGGTTGGCGGAACTGATTCCCGATCCGTCTGCCGATTTGTCATTGCCCGGCATTCCGGGTGTGGAATTCTATCGGTATTATCCGTCGTATGAAGCCCAGAACAGATGCCGGGCCAGGGGGCAGACCATGAAATGCGTGAGAATCCTGCTGGATACGCGTTCACGGGATTACCGCTATGTCACAATGCTTTGGTTGTTGTCGGCAGCCTTGCTCTTTGCCGTGGTTTGGGCGAGCCTGCGATACGCAATTTAGAATGATTCAGAAAGAACTAGTAACAGAAGGATTCGACAATGAAGAACAAGACACTGTTGGTCGGTTGTGGGGGCTCAGGTATCACTACGCTCATCCGTCTGAACGAATTGCTGGCCGGCAACTCCGAAATGCGCCAGCGCATCCGGGAGGACGTGTCGTATCTGGTCATCGACACGGAAGCGGACAAGGTGGCGACGTTCTCGGACGCCATCGCCCGCCAGATGGGCGGCGCAGGCCTTCCTGCGATGCGGCTGGTGCAGATGACCAGCGGGTTCGTCGATTTGGACGAAATCGTCCAGCCGAACATCGACGAGCAGCATAACGAAGAGGCGTTGGCCCTCCTCAAGAAGCACTGGTGGTGCGCCCCCGACAAGCGGGGAATCAATGGGAATGGGCGCGCATTTCGCGCAATTTCCGTCGCGCCCATCACGGAGGGCGCGGGGCAGTGCTCCCCGGTTTCCTTCATGGCGGCCTGGAATTATCTCCCGAAACTTGAGGAAGATGTGATGGGACTGTTGGAGGAAATCCAGCTCCGGAACACGGATGAGGATAATCCGTTGGCCCAACTCCGGGTGTACCTCGTGACGGGCTTGGCCGGAGGAACCGGTCGTGGGTGCTGGAATCTCGTGGCGTTCAAGATCCGGCAGAGCTTGGCGCGCTTCGGGGTGCGGACCGATCCCATCGGTGTGTTCTTCGACGCGACGTGCTTCCAGTCCGTGTGGCCGGGATCTCCCGGAGAGGCGAAAAGCATGCGGATGAATGCCCTGACGGGAATTTCCGAGCTGTCTGCGTGGATGCGGCTGGTGAAAGCCCCTGAGGATGCCTATCGGTATGCGTTGCCGGATTTGTCCCGGCCCGATGTGAAAGGACGCACGGATGTGATCAAGGTCCCCAAGACGGGAGACAAGGAAAGGTCTCCGGTCAATGCGGCCTATCTGATCTTCGGGAACAACAGCACATGCCGTCTGAACGACAACAACCAGTACCACGAAATGGCTGCCGCCGCCCTGTACTCGCTCGTGGCATCGGATACGTTCATCGGCGCCAAGGTGGTCAATCTCCCCGAAAATGTGCGCTCATTCGCGGCGACGACGTTCGAAGTGGAGACGGTCGGCATCCGGCGCTACATGGAGTCATTGGTGCATTTGGAGTATGCTCAGCGCCTTTGCCGGAGCGGAGAGGGGACGGACAGAGAAGCCTTGGCGCTCGTGGGGAATTGGCGCGATGTTCCGGCGAAAGAAACGTTCTTTGCCACGACCGGGCTTTTCGTGGGGGCGGAAGTCTCCGAGAGCGCCTTGGGCTCGGGAGAGAAGGCCGCCGCCAATGTGCTCCAACGCCTGATGCAGACGGCGAGCGACGAGATCGGGTTCGATGAAAACTCCGGCCAGTTCCACACGTGGAAGTCGATCGAACAAGCTTTGAAGGACCAGGATGAGGACGGAGCCAAGAAACGAGCCCGCCGGGCCTTGGTGGAGGCAGGAGGCAAGGCGGAGGACATCCTGGATGCTTGCCTGGAACGGCTTGAACAGGGCAGCCTCCCGATGGGAAAGGAATCTCTTGGGCGTACTCTGCGGGACACGGTTCGTGCCGCGTTTTACAGCGAGGGGAAGGAAGATCCGGCCATGCCCGGCATCCGGATGAACGCGCTGGAACCGTCCGTCGCCCGGGCACGGACGGTCGCAAAGCTGCTCCAGACGGCGTTCAAGACTTCGAAGGAAAACGTGGTCGGACCTGAGGACTCTCCCTTGAGGGTGGCCGTGGACAACGGCCGTTGCTCCGATGCGGAGGAATGCGCACGTCTGTTCCTGGCACGGATCGACGTCATGTCGGACCGGAAGGCCTCGGACTTCTTCAAGAAATTCTCGGATGCGGAAATCCGTCAGCTTGGCGAGGAATTCAAGAAGTACCAGCGCGTGGCCCTCTTCTTCCAGATTCAGGGCATCTTGAAGGATTTGTTCACGCGGGCCGAGGCGATCGTGAAGGCGCTGGACGATGCCCTCAAAACGCTGGAAGACGGTCTTACCGATGTTTCGGAGGTGTTCGGCACGGAACTCTGCGTGGATTTCAAGAAGCCGACCCGCTCAGAGGTGTTCGACCAGTTGTTCACGAGGGACGATGACGAAGCGGTCTACCAGGCGTTGCAGGGATTCGATTCCTACACGAAAGTCTTTCGCCGCCTGCTGAAGCCGGTGACGACGCCGGAAGAACTCGAGAAGTTGGTTGCAAGACCCGATCTGAACGAAAAACCGATCGTCGATCAGCTGAAGAAGGAATTGGACAACCTCATCGGCGACGCCGCAGGGAAGGCGTATGGCTCGTCCGAGGATGCCCGTGATGCGATCCGAAAGGCGTTTGTTGGCCTGGTCCGCGATAACGTTGCCTTGCCGCTGGTGAACGGAACGGACTTCATGGACGCGAACTTCCCGTTCATGAAGGTGTTGGCCGCCAACCGCGAGAAGTGGAACAGTCTGCTGGCCCATCGCTGGAACTCCGTTGATGCGCGTGGGAAGGTCCTGGATCTTTTCCGCACCTATCTCGGCGTCGATGAGAGTCATCTCGTGAAAACGCCGGGCGGCGGCAGTCATGTCGCATCGCGTCTTCCCGAGGCGCGGGAACTTTTGCGCCATATCGTTGTGTCCATGATTTCGACCTGTCGTCCATGGATGCAATTGGACGGTGGGGCCTCGATGCAGTATCTCTCGACCATTGCGCTGCTTCCTGTTGAACTGGGCGCCAAGGAAAAAGAAATCTACGACAAGGATATCAAGGCCAAGTACGGAGAAAAGCGCCCGGTGAGACTGCACCACCGCGGAGATGATGAAGGCTTGCGTCTGCCCGAAGACCGGATCGTGTTGTTTGCGGCAACGGGAATCATCCCGCCGAAGAACGGAGACCGGAATCCATTCAGCTACATCGGCTCGTTGCGTTATTGGCGCGACCCGGAGCTGACGGAATTGCTGGAAAACGCCGAGAAAAAGTCGGGGGAGGCCTACTTCGAGTGGCTGGAGGACGAGCCGGGCCGGGGCTTCTGGGCCGAACTCGACCGGACTTACGGAATGGTTTCGCCGCTTTTCCTGACGGTTCCCGATCTGGCGAACAAGCGCTGGCGCCCGTGGAAGCCGCTCGCCGAGGATCTCCAGGAGGAGGACGAACGCATGAAGCAGTCGCTTGCCGCCTTGTTGCAGGGACTGATGGGCACCGGCGTGAGCGAGGAACTGAAGAAGGCGGTCGAGGCAAAGGGATGGACTGGTTTCCCGTTGCTGGCGATGACGGGCAAGGGCAAAGGTGCGGAGTCACTGGTCTTCCAGCGGAACTGCAAAACGGACGCTCTCGCCTGGAAGGAAGGCGAAGTGCTGGGTACGACACTCAAGAACGCATTTGAATTCCTCATGGGAAGAGGCCGTCCGAACGAGACCCGGGAGGTCGAACTGGCGGAACAGAGCCAGCACGGGACTCAGATCAGGAAGGCGCTTCTTGCGGAAAAGGAGGTGTTCGAAAAAGTTCTGGCGGCATTGGCCGAGGAAAGCCGGGTGGCCATCCGGACTGCGCTGGAAACCTTCCTCGCAGGCCAGGCACGAACGGCCCGGAACGATACCGAACTGTGGGAGGAACTCTATCGGTTTTTGAAGGCCGAGTCGGAGTCCTAACTTTCGGGAGACCCAGAAATGCCCATTTTCGTGGCCATGCCGGAATCCGAACGCGCCTCTCTCCGTGCGGGGAGTGGCATGCCGGAGCGGTTTGTCCGCGAAATGGGCGAACCCGGGGCCGACAGCGCCCCGGTTGTCCTTTGGCCGCATGAGTTGGATTTCAGGGCGGGCCTGGTCAAGGAATCGAAGGCGTTCGATTGGAAAAACCAGCCTGTGGATCTGGGCTGGTTTTTCGGACTTGGCCGTGCGAAGGACAGTAAGGAGCGGGAGGCAAACGAGCGCCGTGTGCTGCCCTTGCTCTCCGAGCCGCTGGTGTGCGTTGTCTTTCTGGACGAACTGCATCAGGCCGATGGCTATGCGAAATTCCAGACGTTCGGGGAGGTCGCCGGCTGGGCGTCGCGTTTGCAGAAGGCGTTGTCGGTCCGTTTCGCCCGCGAATCCCTGATTGGCCGGAACGCACGGTCGCTGGTGCTGGTCACGCGAGCTCAGCAGGTGTCGGCGACGAAAGACGAAATCAAAGCCTTTCAGTCATGCATCGGGCGGGATCACGGAAGAATTCCCGGTGACGAGGCGGGGCCTGTCCGGGCTTTCACGAGCTGTTATTTCCTCGATTATAATCTTCGCCTGGGTGCGACAGGGAGGCCGTTCTTCGCTCGCGACGTGTGGGAAATCGTGGTCGGACGGCTTCTGCTGGCTTTCGCGCTTTCCCGAAAGGGAGAGGAAAAGGAGCGGCTTCCCGGGGGCCCTTTTTACGAGAGACCCGGCGTAAAGGGATGGCGAAATGCGGACTGCCGGGCGGGATTGACCCGGGAGGACGAGGCGGACGGAATCGAGGAAGCGCTGGGGACGTTGACGCAGGAGCTTCGCGACCGGCTTGAACTTCCGCAGAACAAAAACAGCCTGGAGGTGAGTTCTCCCCATGCCGAGAAGCTCCGCGAGGAGCTGAACAGGGAGTTGAAGGAGGTCTTGCCCGATGGGCAGGATAACGAAGAGTGGCGAAGCCCACCTCCTTTCCCCAAGGGGTGGTCCGATTTCAACGCGCCTGCCTGCTTGAAAAACTCCCGTGATGAGGATGGGAAACGCTGGGGGGCCATTTTGGCGGGCTGGAAGAAGGCCTTTCCGGGCTGGCGCCGGAAACACCGGGATACGGGAATCGCGTGGGAGCTCAAAGGCATCTATGATGGTGTTGCAAGGTCGCCTTCGAATGTGTCATTCGAGGTGGCGCGTCTGCGGGAGCGTCTGAACGAGGGAAGCTCCGTGGTGGATCCTGTTGCCCACTGGAAGAACATGGCGGCGAAAGAGCGGCAGCGGATGGAATTGCTGGAGGAGCTGGCCGCCAACACGAAGGAGTTCGAACGCGCCCGGGCCCACTATGTGGGCATAGGAATCGGAACATTCGTCTTTTTAGCCACGACGGCGGCGCTGGGATGGGCGGGATACCAAGTGACGGTTTCGGCATCCATCCTGTTCGGAGGAGGATATGTGAAGGCTCTGCCGTTTGCGCTTGCCGCTTCCGGGTGCGTGGCGGTGGGTGCATTGGCCGCATTTGCCTTGGTGCTGGTGTGCCACTGCCTCGCCGGAATCCGGGCGATGAAGTCGCTTATCGCGACTAGCAAGGCTGCCGATCAGGCCTTGGCGGAGCGTGACGGGGAGGCCCGGGCGATTGTGACCGAAGGAATGGCCGCAGGCACGGGGGGACGGATCCGCGCAGGACGGTTCCGGGCCTGGATGTTGCTGAAACGCCTCCAGACGATGATCGATACCGAATTATCGCCACAATTGGCCCGTGGCCGTGCCACCGAGGCCGCGTCCCTCCAGGATGCGCCTGCTGAAACGGATTCTGAACGCGATATGGCAGATCGAGAGACAACCCAACGGGATTTTCTAGCCGTGACGAGAACCGATTTCGGCCCGTTCCACATAGAAAACCAGCGGGAAACGAATGAAACCATCGCTAAGCGCGTGACGACATGGTGGCGAGATGTCTTCATGCCGGTGTGGAAGGCCTTGGCCCGGGAGGATGTCCGAAAGGCTGGCAACTACCCCGCGAGACGCGTGGTTCCGGCCTTGCGCCAGGTCATGACGGGCTTCATTGAAGAAGTCCGGTCCGCCTTGCGCAATCGGGCGGGGGAGGCTAATCGTGGGCAGCTTGTGACAGAGTTCGGCGAATGGATGAAAAAACAAAGCGACGGGCGTTCCCTATATGCCTATGCCTCCGTCGGTTTCACGGGCGCCCAGGTCAAAGAACAGCAAACCGATGCGGCCGTCGTCTTTTGCAATCCGACATTCGCTGACCGGGTGGCTCGTGGCATGGACTCGACCGAAGAACAACTTGTGTTGCGTCACATCCACGGGAAGCTTCAGCAGAGGGAAAGTCCGACCCTGGAGAAGTCTGAATGGGTTGGGCTGTTGCATCATGAGTTCCGAATTGGTCTGGATGTGGACAAGGATGGACATCTCATCTTGAAGGGGGAAAACGATGTCGACTGACCGGCTGGAAACGGGGAAGGCGAATCCGTTCGTTGCGAAGACGCTGGGGCCTTGGTCAAGCCATCCGGACATGATGGCTCGCCAGAAGCGGGTCTTGTGGTGGGTGGGGATGTTGCCGTTCGTGGTCGCAGGACTGGTCGTGTTCTTGATTCTCACCGGATACCGAGCCTCCGACTTCGCCGCGGTTCACGACTGGCCGACGTTTCTTGCAGCCTGTTTGACGTGGTGGGCAAAAATCAAGTGGTCGGTCCTGGTGCTGGCCCTGGCCGGTTGCATGTTCGCCGGATTCATGGCCATGTCGAACCTGTTATGGATGGTCGGTGTGACGTTGGGGAAGTGGGGTGTGACCATTTCGGAACGCGATCGTCTTCCGTTTCCTGTGGCATTGGTGGGATTGGGGGCGTTGTGCTGGCTGGTCCCGGTCGCTACGTGGGCGATGAGAGGCCTTTTCACGGCGTGGGACTGGCGCTTGAATCTGGCCATTCAATTGTTGTCGAACTTCCTGTGCCTTTTCCCGTTGGCGCTTCTGATGGTTTGGACGAAATGGGTGAGACGATCCCGTTCTCTTGGTCCCGACGAGGAGATCCACCGCCCCGTTTCTCACTTGCTGCTGGCGTTGCTTCTGTTCGCGGCGTGTGCGGCCGTGTTTGTGTTGCCGATGCCTGGTTTTTTCGAACAGGCGGTCTCCAAATGGTTCCCATGGCTGGCGCAATGCGGCATCAGCTTGGACCAGGCTTACGGATGGGGGCGGCTGGCGCTTGCCGCGTGTCTGGGCATCGGAGGCCTGTTCCATTTCATCGTATGGCGGCTGCGGACCGAAATCCGCACGAAAAAGAAGCGCCGCACCCGTAGGCAGGCCGCACAGGACGAGGAGGCGGAGGAGAAGCGGGGACAGGAGAAGGATGTCATTCCGGCCGGGGCCCGGATGTTACTGGCGAATCTGCCAGAAGGCGTGAGGGCGGAGACGGTGGATGAACAGGGAACGGTGGTTTGCAGACGGAAGGTCCGTGACCAAAGTCCCTATCTGCCCGGAGGGGGCGACGCATACGGGCTAGGCTATCTGCTGGGCGGGAGCATGGTCCCCACCGAAGACCAGACAAAGTTTTTCCTGCGTTTCGTGGAGGCTTATGACGGGGCTCGCAGGCAGTTCGGGGAACGGACCGATTTCAAGGAGGATACGAGTCGGAAGGACTTGGAACGTGCGGACATGCTGTTGCTGGGCGAAGACGGCACTGGACGGACGGAGATTCTGCTGGCGGCGGCGCTCTATGCGGCGGTGGTCCGCGGCCAGCGCGTTCTGTTCCTCTGCGCCGACCCGGAAGGTGCCGAAAAACTGAAGAACAGAGCTCTGAAGCGTTTGGAGTGGCTTGGCGTCGATGTGTATGTTGCCGCCGACAAGCTGAGGCGGAACGAACTCGACCGCTGGCTTGATCCCATGTGCGGGACCATGCCGCCCGACATGCTTTTCTCCACGCCGGAAACAGCTGAGAACCTTTTCTTCGCAAATCCGGCAACCCGGAAACGTGAGGCCGCTGCGGAGATGAGGACCTTTTTGACGGGTTTCGGTGCGGTTTTCATTGACGATTTCCTGGACATGCCGCCATCCTTCCGGGCGCATACGGCCTTCCTGCTGGACAAGATGAAGCTGTTGCAGGCTTCCGAGCCTGTTCTGGGCCAATATGTCGTGGCCGCGACTCCCATGCAGAGGCCGGATGGAGCCGAAGGGCTGGGAACCCGGTTGTTCGGAACCTTCAATTTTGACAGGGATAAGAACATCCTGGAACTGAAACCCCGCCCTTACGAGGCCTACTGGTTCGGAACGTTGCGAGTGTCTTCGGCGAGCGGGCCCGAGGGAGAGGACTCAAAAAGCCTCGAAACAGCTGTCAAGGAACTCGTCCGGGTTTCGGCGGCCGGTGGATGCCAGACTCTGCTGTATCAGAAGGGGATGAGCTCCGACGCGAAAAAGCAATTTCTGAACGATTGCGGTGGAGGAAATGACGGCGGAGGCGTCAGCGTGGCGTCTCGCTACCGCGAGTTGGAAGATCTGGAAATGATTCCAGACAACGTCTTCTATCTTTCCCTGACGTGTGGAGATGCTGGCACGGCCCTTCGACTCAATCTGGGAGGAGGCGAGCCCGTGTTTTTCCGCATCGCCCTCGAAGGAGAGGACGATCCAGAGCCTCCGGTCCAATACGGGCTGATCCCTGACGAGACGGCCCTCTCGCTGCGGGTCCACCACCTGCGGAATGTGCTGCAATTCGTCGGCGATCACATCCCGGTTCCGGACGAGGCATGGGAACGCTTCCAGATTTCGATGAACCATCCGTGCATCAGGAAGTTGACCCCCGAATCCTCGCCCGGGACAGTGGCCGTTTCGTGGCTCCATGACGAAATGATAGGCGATGCGTTCTATGGCGCCAATGCCCTTTGGCCGTATCTGGTCCTGGAAACCCCGGTGGCGTATGGAGCCGGCATGGACGTGGATTTCAACGTCCTGCCCGTTGACCGGGGGAGAATTTGGAAAGACGTGCGGGAAGGTGGAAAATTGTTGCTGGCCGAGGCTGCCGAGTCGGAGGAGGACCGCGGTCCGGGCCACTTGGCAATCTGGCGATACGGCTCGCAGACCATCGGGGAAAGCGACTTGTCACACGCTGACGAACTCGTCTATGTCGGGATGGACGAGTATACGGTGGCGAATGCGTTCTGCACGGAAGGCGACGACAAACAACGGTACGCGGTGCTCTTCAGGGGGCAATATCGTCATGGCGGAGACACCGAATTCATTCATCCTGTCCGGCGGTTGTCGTGGAAGGTGCCGCTGGGGGGGCTGAAAGTTTCTGGTGTTCAGGGATTGGATGAGATCGCGTGTTTCCCTGTCGAACGGGAAACCTCGGCGACCTGCCGGGTGGACGGAACCCTTCTCGGACGCCTCAATTTGAGGGGCAAGACGCAACGCAACGATCCGTTGGACTATTGCTATCAGGCCTATTTGTCCTGCGTGGTCCTGTTGCCGACATTCGGGGAGGGCGGTTCCAGTTCCGAAGCCGGGGACAAGCCCATGGCAAAGCAGGCCAAGAATTGCCTCGATGGGGCCTGGTCGACAGATGCGGCCTGTGGTTTTTCCAGCGCGCTCACGCACGCTTTTGCGGCCGCTCTCCGACGCAAAATCGCAGATTGGCCGTTTTATGCCGTGTCCCTGCTGTTTTTCACGGAAGGCCGCGAGGAGAGCATCGGGCAGGCGACCATGTGGATTGTCGAGCCGTCTAGCAGCGGCCGCACGGTCCAGCCCAGGCTGGTGCGGCTTATGCAGGAACGGCCCGCCTTCCGGCATGAGCTCTATGAGGAGGCGAAGAAAGTTCTTGAGGCGTGCGAGACGCTGGCGGAATTGCGGCTGGCGTCGAGACTGGCGTTCGCCGGTGAAACGGAGCCGCTGGACGAAGAGGACAAGAACAAGGCCCTGAAGCTGCTCGATACGTTGCTGGACAAGGAACGCAGCGAGGAGTGGACCGCCCGGCGGCTTCGTGAGCGGGATGAGGCGCGCAGAAAACGGAAAGAGCGAGAAAAAGAGAGCCGTTCGTCCGATGGCTTCTCACCAGAGGAGCGAGAGTTTGAGATGCGGATCGTGGAGGCCTTGATGAAGTTCGAGGATCCCATCGATGTTTCGAAGTTCGCAGTCGAACTCGGATGGGATTACGACAAGATCAGCGATTTGTTCAATGATGTCCTGTGGAATCATCCCGAGGTGTTCTGGGTTGCCAAACGGGGACGTTATCAGTGGTGGACGGATGCGAACGAAAAAATCACTCGGGTCATCATAACCGACTTGCCGTATGCTTTCGGACCGGATGAGCTCCCCCGGAAAAAGGCTGAATTCGACTCCGCCGTCGCAATGGCCTTGGCCAAGGTTTCCAATGGGGCGGATGCCGTGACAAAGGCCTTGCAGTTGCATGATCATATCGTGACTGTTTGCGATTACGACATGGAAGCGAAAAACCGGCATGACGAAAGTCCTCTGGCGAGAACGGCCTACAGCGTGCTGGTGCGGCATTTGGCGGTTTTTGAGGGCTATGCGATGGCATACCGCTATTTGCTGAACAAGGTGGGGATCCGTTCGGAGGAAGTCATCAGCACCAAGATGTGCCATTGCTGGAACTACGTCGAAATCGGCGGCAAATGGTACCATGTGGATGTTACGTGGGATGATCCTGTGTACGTTGGAAAAAGTCCTGAAAACGCGCCTGTCTTGCACGATTATTTTCTGTTGAGCGACGCAGCCATCCAGGCGAAGGAGCACGAGTCGTGGGATGTGCGGGGGCTGCCTCCGGCGACGGACACCACATACGATAATCGGAAATGGGACGGCTCACAGGGTGAAAACGAAGGCAAGAATGGGGTGTCATGGAAACTCTACAAGGCGCATCCGCTCTTCCGTGCCAAGGACAGCGGAAATGTGAAGCGTTGCCGGGGAAAAATCCATCTTCGGGTGTTTTTCGTCGATGATGGAACACATACGTGGACCGACAAGACCCGGAAAGCCTATCGCGCGATGGTGGACGACGCCGTTCGGACGTTGGAGCATGAAAGTGGTTTGGGGGATGGACTCAAACTTTCCTGGAGCGAGGAGAATCTGAAAATGTCCGGTTCTTTTTCCAAGGGGAACGACGCCCATGATGCGGTCCCTGCCTTGTTGGGGGTCTCCGGGAAGGCCGAGGTGGCTAAGATTCAAAACTCATACAGAAAATCCCATGGATACGAAGAGGTTCCCATGTTGTTCGTGTGGGCTTGGGATTTTCGCTCCAGTGCCAAGCAGTCGGAGCTTGAACTATCCGCGCGGCGAACCGGTGAGTGGGCAACCATCGGCGTGGATGATATTATTCATGACTGTGCTTGCGAAAAGCGGACATTCTTGCACGAGCTGTTGCATCTCTTCGGCGCAGAGGATTTCTATTATCCGCCTGCTGTCAAAAAGGCTGCTGAAAAGTGGTTGCCAGAGAGCATCATGGACGAAGGGGACGTCATCGATGACCTGACGCGCGTCCTCATCGGTTGGGATACTCATCTTTCCTGTAACGCCGAAGGTTTCCTGAACGACACCAAGAATGTGACCGAGAAGGAAATCGACGAAGCTGCTGCGGCGGAATGGAAGAAGAAATGGAAATGACAGGAAAAGGAGTGTCGAATGAAACAGACAATGAAGAAGGGAATGCCTTTTTTGACCGTGCTGGCCGTGCTGTTCCTGTTGTCCGGATGTGGCGAGAAAACGTGTCACTTTGTGTCACCGGAGGCTGGGGAGGTGGAGGCCGGGGCACCCGTTGAATGGCATAATGCCACCATCGGAACGGTGAAGAGCGTCCAAACTGTGAACGACGGCTTCCGCGTGGATATTACTTTTGATGCTGCCTATTCGGAAAGCATTCACGACGGAGTGATGGCCCGGGTGGAAAACAATCCCAACTTCTGGCCGAAACCATACGTGGAACTGCTCGGCGCTGGAGATGCAAATCGGCCTGTTTTGAGAAATGGGGTTCGGATTCCCTCCTTGCGTTCTGACAATGTGACGCAAGAAAAGATCATGCGCGTCGATGACTGGTTGACCATTAAGAACATCACGTATGCGGGACTCATTGTTTTGGCGGTGCCTCTTTTCAAAATCCTGGGGAAGCGCATCAGTTCAGTCTTCCGTGGGGTGTTGAAGATTGCCTTTCTGGCCCTCATGGGCTATGTTGCATGGACGCTTTGGACCGATTGGGAAGCACACCGTGAGCGCTTCTCCAACCTCAAACATGGTGTCATGGAATTGTTGGAACAGAAAGGCGATTTTTTGAAGCAGAATGACGAAACGATAAAGAATGTCGGCACTGGGTTGGAAGTCCTTGATTCATTGGTGGAGGATGAGTAGGATAGCCGCCGACGGAATCAAGGCGGTCTAATCGATGCAGATACTCTTCAACGGCTTGTGCAACGGGGCGCTCATCGCATTGCCCGCGATGGGCGTTCGTTGGCATTTGTTCGCCGTCGGGGAAAAGATCGCCGATGTGTATTGTTGTCGCAATGATGCCATTTTTGGGGACAAGATGGGAAGGGGGGGGAGGATGGGATGAACCTCTTCCTCCAACTTCTCGGCAACGGCATCGCGCAGGGGGCGGTGGCGATGCTGTATGCGGCGGGGTTCGGGTTCGTGTACCGTTCGTTCAGGATTTTCCACATCGCGATGGGGGCACAGTTCGTCTTTTCGTGCTATGCGTTCTACCTTTTTGCGGTGCTGGCGAAGTTGCCGCTGGCGCTTGCCGTGGGAGGCGGGCTGGTAGGCAAGGCGGATGAATTGTCCTATGTCCAACGGACGCCAACGGAACAACGGGGGACCGCATGACCGAAACGCGTCTGGCAGAATTGTTGAAAAACGGCGAGGGCCTCACGACGGAGTTCAAACGCTGTTCCGGCCGTGTCGAATCCGATGTGTTCGAGTCGATCTGCGCATTCATGAACCGGTTCGGCGGCGATGTGCTGCTTGGCGTGGAGGATGACGGGACCGTTATAGGCGTGAAGGGCGATGCCGTTGCCATTCGCAACAACATCATGAACGTCGCCAACGATGGCAACTTGTTCGATCCCGTTGCCTACATCGCACCGGAAATCGTGGAGTGCGAAGGGAAAACGGTTGTCCGCGTCCGCGTTCCCCAGAGCGGAGAAGTCCATGCCTACAAGGGCGTTGTCTACGACCGCAACGGCGATGCCGACGTGCGGGTGCGTTCGACGGCGGCGAAGGCGCTGATGATTCTGCGCAAGCAGGGCATTTTCACAGAGCAGAAAATCTATCCGTATGTGGCGAAGTCGGATTTGGATCTTTCCGTCTTGAAACGTCTACGCATCCGCGCCCAGAACAATAGCCGCGATGAACGCCGCCATCCGTGGATGGACATGGATGACGACCAGCTCCTGCGCAGCGCGAAGTTGATTGGTACCGACCGCGAGTCCGGCAAGAGCGGCTTCAATCTGGCGGCCGTCATGCTGCTGGGAACGGAAGATGTCATCAAGGACATTTGCCCCGCCTATGTCACGGATGCCATTTTCCGGGTCAAAAACATCGACCGCTATGATGACCGCGACATCATCTGTGTCAATCTGGTTGCCGCATACGACCGCCTCATGGAATTTGCCAGCAAGCATCTGCCTGACCCTTTCTTTCTGGAGGGGGATGTCCGCAGGAGCCTGCGCGAAGTCATTGTCCGCGAAATCGTCGCGAACATGCTGATCCATCGCGAATTCACGAGTACGCGGCCGGCGAGGTTCGTCATTGAGCGTGACCGCATGTTTGCGGAGAATGCGTGCCGTGCTTCCAGTGGGGAAGTTCTGACGCCGGACAACTTCACTCCGGCTCCGCGGAATCCGATCATCGCCAACTTCTTCAGGGTCATTGGCTATGCCGACCAATTGGGTTCCGGTGTGCGGAACCTCTTCAAATATTCAAAGGCATACGGCGGCTCCGACCCGCAATTGACGGATGGGGATGTCTTTCGGACCGAAGTATCGCTCAAAGCGTTGGAAGTTGCCCTGAACGGCCCGGAAGTTGCCCTGAACGGCCCGGAAGTTGCCCTGAACGGCCCGGAAGTTGCCCTGAACGGCCCGGAAGTTGCCCTGAGATTGAACATCGTCAAAGAGAAGCTGAAAGGCCTGGGCCGCGCGGACGCCATAGAAAAGGCAATTGCAGTTTTTGGATTGTTGATGGAAGACGGCACCCTTTCCATTCCTGACATAGAAAGCAGGACGCATTTTTCGAACGGATCCGTAAAGAATGCAATCAGGTTGCTGCGTGTGAATGGATTGATCAAGCGGGAAGGTTCCCGTCGTGGCGGCAGATGGGTGGTGCTTATATGATTAAGATAGGCCACCTCTCCTGCGGCTACGGTGACCGGCCCGTGCTGGTTCATCCGCATCTTGTTTGTGCTGGTTATTTGGGACGGAATGGGGTATATTGCCTTCCCAGTCCACACCAACTGGGTATCTTGCCGGGCGTACGGCGGCGGCTTCGAGGCCAAAGAGGCCGCCGGATGACTGGCGCAGAATGGCGGGTAGCCCAAGCGCTGAAACCTCTTCTGGAGGCAGGCAGCAACAAAAGAACGCAAGGAATACCGAAGAACAAAAGAGATTGACGGATGCAAATACTCTTCAACGGCTTGTGCAACGGGGCGCTGATTGCGTTGCTCGCAATGGCGTTTGTCGTCGTGTACTTGCCGACGAAGGTGTTCTACATCGCGCTGGCGGGGATTTACGTCCTTGCGGCTTATCTGACGAAACAGTTGGTGGCGTGGGGGGCGCCCTGGCCGGTTGCCGTTGCGGGGGCTCTGGCGGCGGGCGTCGGCGTTTCGCTGCTGTGCGACCTGCTGAACCACCGTCCGCTGGAACGGAAGCGGTCGTCGATGGGGGCGCACATGATTTCCAGCTTGGGCATCTACATGATGCTCGTGCAGGTCGTGGCGCTTGTGTGGGGGAACGACCCGCAAGTCCTGAAAACCGGCATCGGCGGCGTCTGGCGCATGGGCGGACTGGTCATGGCCCATTCCCAGATTGCGGCCCTTTCGGTCTCGCTGGCGCTGGTTGCGGTGTTCTTCTCCTGGCTCAAGTGCAGCGACCTCGGATTGCGCTTCAGGGGGCTTTCCGACAATCCCGTGGAGATGGAGTTGCTGGGTTACGACACGGACAACCTGCGCACGCTGGCCTTCGGGATATCGGGATTTCTCGGGGCGGCGGCCGGCATCCTGAACGCCTACGATCTGGGTTTCGATCCGAACATCGGCATGTCGGCGGTGATGCTGGCCATCGTCGCCACGATCATCGGCGGGCGCGGCACGTTCATCGGGCCCGTGGTCGGAGGACTCCTGCTGGGCGTCGTGCGTTCCCAGGTGGTGTGGCACGCCTCGGCCCGTTGGCAGGATGCCATCACGTTCTTCCTGCTGGCGGTGTTCCTGCTGTGCCGGCCGAGCGGCATCATCGGCGGTGAAAAGCGGCTGGAGGCGAACGAATGAACTACGTCTTCCATCTGCTGATCTACTTCGGCGTCTATGCCATCCTGGCCATGGGGCTGAATCTTGTCGTCGGCTACTGTGGCCTCCTCACGCTGGCCCACGCCGGCTACTTCGCCATCGGGGCCTATGCCTATGCGCTTGGCACGCTCGCGTGGGGCATGGATTCCCTGTCCGCGCTTCTGCTGGCCTTTGTGGCGGGAGGGGTGACGAGTCTCCTGACGTCGCTCCCGACGTGGCGGCTCAAGGGCGACTATTTCGTCATGGCGTCGATGGCGGTGCAAGTGCTGATTTACTCCGCCGCCTACAACTGGGTCAACTCCGGGGCGGCGCTCGGTTCGCTCTCCAACCTGACGAACGGGCCCTTCGGCATCGCCGGCGTTCCCCGCCCCGTGGTTTTCGGTTGCAAGCTGGGAACGCTCGGCGCGATGGCGGCCTACTCGCTGGTCATCGCGGCGCTCTGCATGGGCATCTGCCACCTCCTGCAGACCTCTCCCTGGGGGCGGGTTCTCAAATGCATGCGCGACGACGAGCTTGCGACGAGGAACCTCGGCAAGAACGTTCAGCTCCTGAAGGTGGAGGCCCTGTCCGTCGCCTGTGCGCTGGCCGCAGTCGCGGGCGCGATTTATGCCAGCTACACGAGCTACATCGACCCTTCGCTCGCGTCGATGGACCAGTCCATCCTACTTCTTTCCATGATTTTCGTTGGCGGCATGGGGAATCTCAAGGGGCCGCTCGCGGGAGCGGCTATCCTGTTGCTGATACCGGAAGTGCTCCGCTTCATGAACATCCCGGACGCGGTGGCGGCGGAAATCCGCGTGATGCTCTACGGGCTGATGCTCGTCTTGATTGTCCGTTTCAAGCCGGAGGGCGTCGCCGGCGACTGCAAGGTGACCTGAACGATGCGGACGAACGACAGGGAAGTGGTGCTCGAGGCCAAAGGACTTACGAAGTCCTTCGGGGGCAACGCCGTGCTCACGGGCGTCGATTTCAAACTCCACCGAGGGGAAGTCGTGTTGCTCCAGGGCGCGAATGGTTCCGGCAAGACGACGCTCCTGAACATCCTTACGGGGAACCTGAAGCCCGACGGCGGCACCATGCGCTGCCACGAGACGCTGGGGCGCACTTGGCAGGATGTCCGGCTGTTCGCTTCGCAGACGCTTGCGGACAACATCGCGATGGCCACACCGCGGCAACCCGGAGAGAATCCGCTGAAGGCGTTGTTTCTCGCGTGGAAAACCCGGCGGGAAGAGCGCCGCAACGCCGCCGAGGTCGCCGCACTTCTCGGCAAGATGGGGCTGACAGACCGGGCAAATATTTCCGGTTCCGAGGCCAAGATTGCGGAAGCGAAGTTTGTGGCGATGTTCCGCGCCATCCGTGCGGGCGCGAAAGTCCTGTTTCTGGACGAACCCCTCGCTGGCCTCGACCACGCCGAGACGGAGGCCGTTCTGGACACCTTGCGTGACCTTGTGAAGCAGCACGGGCTTACATTGGTCGTCATCGAACACGCCCTCAACATCCCGAAAATCCTCCAGATTGCCACAACCGTCTGGACGCTGAAAAACGGGAAGTTGGCCATTGGAACGACAGATACGGCGGACGAGGCCACGGGGGGCGAATTGTGCGAATGGCTTCGGTCGCTTGCCCATGATGGAAATTTGAAGGAGATGAACCTGCCCGGAGGGGCTCATCTGGCGATTGCCGCAAGGCGCGCGGAGGCGCAATCCGTACTGACGGTGGCAGATTACAAAGTTAACCGCGGACTCCGTCCGGTCATCGCAGAGCCGATTTCATTCACCCTCAAGGAAGGAGACATCGCCATCCTCAAGGCACCGAACGGCTGGGGCAAATCGACTTTGCTCGAGTCGATTGCCGGGCTCGTTTCCTCTGAGGCGGGGATGGTCGAATTGCAAGGCGAAGATGCAACACCCATGCCCGCTTGGAAGCGTTCCCGCAAGGGGCTGCGTCTCAATCGCGCGGCGGGAACGCTTTTCCCGCAAGCGACAGTTCTTGAGAATGCTCGACTCAATTACGTTGAAGAGCCAATTCTTTCCACTCTTGCCTCTCGCAAGGTCAGTTCACTCTCTGGTGGAGAATTCCGCCGTCTTTCCTTTGAGGCAGTTCTCCATAACCCCAGAGTGATAATCTTGTTGCTAGATGAGCCTTTCCAAGCTCTCGATATTGTCGCGTCTTCTCGAGTGCGCCAGTCGTTGTCGAACGCAAACAAAACAATTTTGATAACAATGCCAAAAGAAAGGGGATGAAGGAAATATGAAAAAGATTACCATAAGTGTTGTGTTGCTGATAGGCCTTCTAGTAGTTTCTTTCATAGGGGGAAAGGGATTGTATAATTCATCTTCCTCGGGGAAGACGGTGTATGCGATATATCCAATGTCTGGTGCATTTGCAGAAGGCGGAAAAAATGCGCGATTAATCACGGAAATGTATTTCAAAAACAATCCTAAAAGCAATTTATCTGTCAAATATATTGATTCTGAAAGCAATCCGATAAAGGCTGTTTCTGCCATCAATCAAGCCATCGTTTCTGATGAAAATCCGTTGGCAATTTCGGTTATTACATCTGTTGGCGCAGCCTGTATACCTGCTCTTGCGAACAAGAATGGTTTTGCTATTGCCGTGTGTGCATTGAAGACGAAACAGTTTGATGATATTTCAAATTATCAATTTTTGAGTTACAAAGTCGAGGATGTTGTTAGACTGCCTGCTCAATTTCTTTCCAGAACTTGTGATTCATGTGTCATCATTTATTCCAGTGAGGAATACGGTTTGTCGGGAGCAAATGCATTTAAGAATACATTTGAGTCTTTCGGGAAAAACGTTGTGGGAATGATTCCTTATATGATAGGTGACTCTGGCACAAGAGAAGTAGTCGAAAAAGCCATGTCATTGGATGCTGACAGTATCTTTGTTGTTGGAGTGACAACAACGGGATATCTCAATATTTTTAGGGATATTAAGGGCCGTGGTTTTAATGGAAAGATTGCATCGGATATTGTTTTCTCCAGTCCCTTTATCTATCAAGCATTAGATGCGGTTGCGGACGGAATTGTTTTTGTTTGTTGTGACTGTGACTTGGATGAACCTCGAACAGATTCGGGAAAAGAGTTTCGCAATGCTTGTTTAGCAAATCATATAACACCGTATTATGGCCTTGTAGAAATTTATGACGCTCTATTGGTTTCAGATTCGTTTGTACAAGAAAAGTTGGCATTTTCTCAAGAAACATTTATGAATTTGGGCCAGTTTACAGGATGTTTAGGGACGGTGAAATGTTCAGTACGCGGGGAGGCTGAGTATTCATTCTGTTTAGGAACGGTTTCAAATGGAAAAATTGTTCCTGTTGAATAAAGAGAAATGAGAATCCCGACATGTCTCCAATCGCCATAGAACCAACTTCTGTTGAGCAACTAATTGCAATTGAACGAAATGTATATAAATTATTTGACAACAAAATCTATAGTGATGGGAACTCCTTTGTTTCTCAAATACTAAAACGCTTCAAGGGGATATTGATTAGAGGGGAGGCGGATTCTGGTCCGCTAATGTTGGGCCGTACGAATGGAAAATTTGTTCTGGAGAATGCTGGTTCTGCCTATGCAAATACAATTTGGAAGTATGTATATCCATATTTGAATGACAGATTGGCAAGTATTTTAGGAGATTATCGTTGTTTTTTTGAGATGTTGGTATGCCGATTGCCCTATGAAGGAGTCAAGTATGGCACTCTAACAATCGCGGGGAAGCAGTTTTCCAAAAACCTGCAAGATAATTTTGTTTCGGTGCTCAATGATGATAGTTTTCTATTCCCAAGTTCGATTTTTTTGCGTCCAGAGGAGGGCTGCGCCCAAGCTGCATGTTTGATTGCAGGAGACAATCAAGTTGCTACAACTGTTTGCAAGGGAGTTAAAGAACTCTGTACCGTTGTTTGTCACGACGAAGGTGAATTTTTTATCCCTGATGCCTATCGGGAACATTTTGGAAAATATGCGGAATATTTTTCTCGAATTCTTGATGCCTACAAAAGGTGGATTAAAAGCCAGTTTGGTAATCCATATTGTATATTTTTTATTCCTTCTGGTTTTGATGGCATCTCCAGAACGGCATTGTTATGTCCTGTTATATTAGGCGGTCACATAACATGTGAGCAGTTAAAAAGTGTGTATTATAGACTGTGGATGCTAGCGAGAACTGTTGGAACAATTTGTGAAAACCATTTGACCCAGCTGATAGAACTTAGGGAAAAAGAGGGATTGTTTCTCGCCAATACACATTCTGCCATCGGGTCCATAATGTCCCGCAATGGCTCTCACAATATTGGGAGCCATGTTTTGTCTGCACTTTCACACAATGTGGGAACCATGCCTGATGACAGAGTGCTCTATCAATATATCCAGCACCGAATGGACTACATCGCTTCAGCGACGACGGGGGCCCCGGACTGGTCGGTCCCGACTCCGTTTGTCGGCAACTTGATGAAAATGTTCTATTCGCAGCGCCACTTGCTGGATCACATTGCGGAGAGCGATGGCCTGCATGCCTACCAATATCAGGGGAAGGGAACGCAGGTAGGTGATTTGCAACACGATTGCGTGAGAATCATTACCCGAAAAATCGAACGCTACAAGAAGGAGATGGCACCAACAACGCAAGGCCGAGAGGGGTGGCTGCGCAGAGAGTGTGATGACGAGGACAATCCGAAAGCCACAAGAATCATTGATATATATGAGTTCTTCTCCGAGAAGCCGGAGAATACGGTGGTTTGGGGCAATGACGAAGATATGTCCATCCCTGGTGGCATTTTGGGACAGCAGGCGTTTTACAACATCATTGAGAACATCATCCGCAACGCGGCCAAGCATTCGTGGGCCGGAAAGAGCGAAAAGGAGCGCAAATCCGCAGGCAATTTGGAAATCTATGTTGATTTTGAGCTCTGCCCGGAAGACGGAACGGTTCGTTTCACGGTTGGGGACAACATGTCGAAGTTGTTTTCGGACACTTTTTGGCCAGAGTTTTTCGAGAAGGCCAAGCTGCCCCAGGAGCATGAAAGCGAGGATTTGGCTTTTGTGTTTGCCCACCCATTGGATGGGGAAATCGTTTTGCCCCAGATGGCTCCCTCCCCAGCCGAGACGGAAGCGCCGAATGTTTCAATCTCCGAAGTGAATCCGGAGGGGGCCAAGAAGACTTCAAGTCGATATGCCATAGAACAGTTCCTTGCGGGCAAAGGCGGACGGGATTCCTTGCCTTGGCATTACCAAGTGCTTTACGATTACATCAATGCCCCTGAAAATCGGGACAGGTTGCTGGCTGACGAGACCTTCAAATCTTTGCTGAAAGGCGAAAAGCCGACAGGCGAAGACGAGAATCCATTGAGGGGCCGCTTGCCGTTGCCGTTGCACCATCGCCAGGAAATCGAATTGGCAAAACCCTTCATAGACCCGGAAACGAATCGCTTGCGGCAATCGTCGTGGGGGTTGTCCGAGATGAAGATATCCGCCGGTTATCTTCGCCGGGCGAAGGTTTCCGTGATTGGCGGTTTGGAGTCCCAAGAAGGCGAACACCCATTGATTGTCCCCGTGGGCATTCCCAAAACCGGGCAAGTCGGGAAGTTGGATTACAAAGAATTGCGTCTGGCCTACCGATTCTGGATCAAGATCCCGAAAGATGTTCTGATTGTGGCGGACGACCCCCAAGAATGGGAAGCTTTCAAATCCGACGCCATTGAAGTGGAGTCCTACGCCACCGTCATGGGGGATGAGGAGAAGCAACAGAAGGGCAAAATCGGATTGATGTCCGACTACAATTTTGTTCTCGTCGACCACAACGAGAAAATCGGGGATGATGTTTTGAAACTGCCCTTCCGGGCTTTGCGGATTGACGTTGACCAAGAATTGCCGTGCATATCGAGAAAGGTGCTTTCAGCGGCGAAGACGCGAGAAGAGTTTGTTTCGCAAGTCTACAAGGTTTGGCTGGACTACCTGAAAAAGCGTCGGGGCGCGGGGAATGAGCCGCTGACCATCAAGCTGAACATTTACGAGAAGTCGGGAGGTGAGAAAGGTCTGATCAGCGACCGAGACATATACAAGGTGCTGTTCCGTGAATGTCTGCATTCCGTGCTGGAACCCATCACGATGGATGTCGAGTTCGGCGACTTGCAGAGAAAGGCCCTTTTGCTGGTTTCGCTTTATCCTCTGAATGAGGACGATGAATTGTTCAAGGACGTGGACGAGGAGGTGAGGGGCAACCACCAGTTGAGGATTGAGGGGTTGCTTGGAAGCATTGCCCAAAAGGTTCGGCATTTTTTGGAGGCTTTGCCGGGGGCACAGAAGAAGGAGAATGGCGAATTGCAGCAACGGGCCGCCGCTTATCAAGCGGGACTCGAACAAGCGATGAAATCCATGAGATATCCCCTCATCGCCAAGGAACTTCTGGGCGAATTGGATTCCCTTCGCAACAAGCTGGGGGCCCAGGGCAATCCACTCCTGCTTCAGGAATTGGCGGCCATGGCGGAGAGACCATCGGAATCCACGATTGTCGACGTTGCGGCAAAATCCTTGGATGTTGCCCGGACGGCTAGTGACGTGTTCTTGCGGAAATACGAAGAGCGGATTGCAACTTTGCCCCTCCAATACAAAGGGGGAAAAAAACCGAAAGAGCCTCGACTGCACTTCGGCTTCGGCGTGGACATCGTTTGCGAGGGAAGCATCAAAGCTCCCGACATTTCATACAACCGCCACGCCACGGATGACGCAAAACTTTACAGCGAGCCCCTCAGTGGTTCCCAGAACTATTTGAACGCGTTGTCGAATCTGTCGGCTGACGATGCGCAGTGGGCCATGCGGCTGGCGGAAAACGGTTTGTTGCGCATCGCCATCATCGATGAACGTGTCCGAGCTTTCATCGCCGAGCATGGCGAAGAAATCAAGAGGACCTATGCTTCGATGCACATCGCGGTCGTGGATACGTCGTCATTGCCGCCTGCGATCGAGGCAGACAAGGCTGTATTTCCCAATTTGATGAAATGGCCTTTCATTGTCGATTCCAAAGAAGATGATTTTGATTTGGTTGTCATCCACCAAGGAATCATCGACAAATGGTGGCCCGGCAAGCACGGCAAGGATGACGTGAGGGAAATCCTGCGCACTTTGCGAAATCCTACCGGGGGGGGCTCCCGTTTTGTCGTGGTCACGACAGGACGGGGGAGGCCCGACAACATTCCCGACAACGAGAAGGTATTGGCATTTTCCTCCATCGAAGCTTTTCTTTTCAAACGGTATCCAGAAAAACTGAACTTGGTGAATTCCCTCATGAACATTCTGCCGGGTTCACCGGAAAGGAATGACGACAATGATTAGTGTGTTTATCCATTCTTCCGATCCTGACGATCTCAAGAATTGGCGTTGGGCAGGTGCTCCCCCCGGCCAATATCTCACGGACGAACACGCGGGAACTTATTCTGATGGGAAGAAGCAAAGATTTGTATTTGTCCGTGATTCCCCTTCTCCGTCCTTTATTTTCCCTCCCGATGATGTCGATGTTTCTACATTCATCCAGGCCGTCGTGTCCCAGAAGGAGACACCCGAATCGTGTGCTGCCGGCCTCAAGAAGTTCAACAGTGCGTTGAGGAACAAAATCGCCGAACTTTCGCGGAACAGTATAGCCAATCTTCCGCCAGGCTTGAATCCCGCGGTCACGCCTGTTTGTGCTTTCATCCATTTTGGCGGCAATTCGTACGCATCCATCAATGAGCGCTTGGAAAAGGCGTGGAAAGTATTTGGGGAAGATATACCAGCTGGCTTTCTGTGCTTTGCCATAACCCGAGGCCAACCCTGTGAAATCTATAAGGATTGGCAGAAAAACGGGAATATTCTCGAGTTGCCCTGTGACGATGCCGGGTTGTCCAAGGTGTTGAAGAATTGTTGTGCGGCTTGGCACATCACATATCCACAGGCTTTTGAGACAAGCGAATCCACACAATCTTTGGCAACGAATGGCAAAAATACGTCCTCCACGGAGGATCGCGGACATCCATCCCCAGGAGAAGACGGTTCCAGACATTCGTCCCCAGGAGAAGAAGGTGGATGCAAAAAGAAAGCTCCACCTCGCTGGGCCTCTTGGTTTGCAAACCTGCTGAAAGGGATTGTCGCACTGGAGATGGTTGGAGGTTTCATTTGTGCGTGGGTGAAGTGTTTCCGGAACCAGTCTTTGGCGTCCGATTTGGGGTTCGGGGTTTTGGGACTTGTTTTTCTTGTGGTTCCGGTGGGGGTTTTGATGGCATTGCACGATGAGGCGGCTGATGCGAGCGATACCCCTGAGAAATCAAAAAAGGACACTTCATCCCACGCGAACTGAAGCTACAAGACCGGACAGCATCCATAGATGACGAGATGACAGGCCTCGCAAACCGGAAGGCATGATCATGTTGCATTTTGGAGTCATTGCGGATCTGGAAACATGTGGCACGAACGAGCGAAGTCGGCAATGGATGGCTGGATACCGGGACTGCGCAGCGGAGATGCCGGATGTGTCATTCGCGTCGTGGCTCATTCCTCGCCTTCCATTAGACGATCAGCATTTTATGGGAGCAGTCCGGGATGCCTACCATGGAATTGCAGATGGGTTGGGGCGTGCCATTGGAAACGCGCCATCCTCAGACCGGTTTGTCGTGGTCCTTGACGCAAGACTTTCGGAAACAATCAATCAGGTTTCATCCTTGCAATCCGTGCAAGGACTTTTGATTTTGTCGTTTCCCGATGTCTTGTGGGTGCCCGTTTTCAAGGGAAAAGAGGAGGCGTCACGCCAAGCCGTGAGACAGGCATTGGATTTGGCCATGGGCGGATTCAATCCGCTGTTTGACGGCACAGGCATCCGCGGCGCATTGATCAAGACACACAAGACGAACAGCGCCTACCGCTATGACCGGGACGACGTGGCCGTGACCGTCGACGAGGAGCGGCACTTCGCGGAGTTGAATGCCTACACGGCGTTCCGGTTCGGGTATCGGGTGTATCCTGTTTCGACGGAGTGCTTGTCCCGGCAGATTTTGGGCGTCAAGGCCAAATCGGAATTGCCGTCGCTTGCCGGGGTCGGAGTTTCACCGGAGGCTTCTTTGGTGGTTTTCGAGGATGGCGACATCGCCTTTCCCGATTGCAACCAGGCAGACAACAAGAAACACCAAGTGGGCAACCAGCGCATGGGTGCGTGGCCATTGCTGAAAGAAGCCAATCTCCGCGTGTTGGCGACGGCATACGGTGCTGAGGAAAAGATTGCCAATGACGGGCAAATGACGGCAGGGGCGTGGTTCCGCGAGGCAAAGGTCCAAGAACTCTGCCGGGGAAAAAGAAAAGCGTTGCGTGCGACGCGCGAGAAAGCCCGCCGCCAGGTTTTCAACCTTTGTGCCGGAGGAATGGGAGATGTTTGGGTGTGGAACGTCTGCAAGGCGGTTCTGATCGTGGGAGCCTTGCTGTGGATACTGAGTGCTTGTCCTGCCTGGTTCGTGCCGGCCTTGTTGCTCGTGTTTGCGGCTTTCGGGGTGTTCAGGAACGCCATTGCCATGGGCGTGGTCCGTTTGTTCGGACACTGGAGCCGCGTCAGAACATTCTTTACCATTCGCGCGCAGTGGCGGTTTTATCCAAAGTTGTATGCCAGCCACTGGCCCCAGAAGAAAATTCGGAGGGAGGGTGCACGGTTTTGGTGTTTTGTCCGCAAGCCGCTCGGAGGAATCTTCGGACTCAGGAACCAATGTGGGTTGCCGAACGGAAGGAATTTCGATGGGCCGCTGAACGAGCAGAAGGTGCGGTGGATTTTCAGGAATGCGAGAAAAGGGCGGATTCCGACCGAGACAGGGGAGGACGTATCAGCGCCCACGCATTCGGCTTATGGAATGACGCTGGACATCGCGACGGATTTGATTGGGCGGGCTCGCGCCATGAAGGCACGCAGCAAGGGAATGGACGTCGAGTGGGCCATCCACGCGGCGGTGCTGGCGACGTGTGCCTACGAACTGCTCGGACACAAGACGCCGGCGTTGTCCATCGAGGCGCTGGGATTGCGGCACCATTGCGAAGTGCTGGCCGAATGCGATTTTCCCGGTATCCGCGCCCGTTTGGACATGGAAGACCGCTGGGTGGACATCCACAACTCGTTGTGGCAGATTTGCCGCGGGGCGAAAGGCGAAGTCCGGGAAGAGATGTTCGAGAGCGGCATGGCGGCCATTTGCGATGACCTGTCCGAGCTTTTGCGCCTGCGAGGACGGAGGGAAGAAGCGGCTTTCCTGACGCGCCAATCGCGGTACATGCACCGCTTGTTGCTGGCTCCCATTTGGCGGTATCTATTGGCCTTCCCCGAGTGGGTGGTGCGGAGCAAGCTCAATTTTGCTGCGAGTTTCATTCTGTTTTCCTTGGTTTTCCTTGTCAGTTATTGCTCGACACTCCAGTTCCATGCGGGGTGGGAGGATGTCTTGTCCAAAGCAAAAACATTATTCCCATCGCTATGGAGCCCGGAGTTTGGGAAGAATGCCCATGTGCATGCGATGCGCCAGGTGGTCCTCCTGCACGTCGGGTTCCTTGTGGCGTTGTTCAACGATTTCTTGCATCGGAAGTGAATGTGGTGGCGCCGGGGATAGGAGAGGTGCATGAAACAGCGGAAATATGGAGGATGACGCTGCGGATGAGGACGGGGAAACGAGGGGCAAGTCGGAATGGAACAGAAGCTGAATTTGAGACGCATCAATGGATGTAGCTGAGAGGAAATTGAGGGAAGGGAAGAGGTCCCCTTGGCTGGATGTACGGAAAAACATAATGAAAGGAAAACATTCATGAAGAAATGCTTTAAAAGAGTTGCTGTTCTTGCTGGAGTAATTGCCGTGGCGTGGGGCGTGTTCGTGGCGACGGGGTGCGGGAGGGGAGGTGTCGGTGGAGAGGCGGGGTTCGACATCCCGGCCTCGCTGGTGGACCGGATGCGGGTTTCCTACAACCTCGTGCGGAACAAGATGACGGGGGGACCCGAAAATCTCGACGGGGAGGAGTTGATGGCGCTGATGATGCTGGGGTACGGCAATGCGCCGGAGATTGCGGAGAGGCTGCGCGGTGAAATGGTTTTCACCGATGACGGCCTGAGCGAGGAGGAACGCCGGGAGCTCTGGCCTTTCGACGTGGAGGCGTTCGAGGCGACCCTGGAGGCGGAGCTTGTCCGGGACGAAAAAGGGCTTTACCTCAAGAAGGACGAGGAAGGAGACACGTTCCCGTTCAATCCGACGATGCGGTGGGTCAACGCGGAGCTGGAGCAATGGGCCATCGGGCAGCTTGACGCGGCTTTCACGCGGATGGCGCCCGGGGTCCACGGGAAAATGATCGGCGAGCCGGAGGAAGAGGGCGAGGAGATTCCGATGTGGGCCATCCCGGGCGACGGCGGGGAGTATTTCGCCATCGAAAGGAGCGACGGGGCCTGGGGGCTCCGATCGTACCAGTACGTTCTCTGGGACGGGAAAGGCAAACCGACGCTTTTCGGCGAGTTCCATTCCTTCCCGAGCCGGAAGGAGGCAGTTGCGATGCGCACGGCCCGGCATGATGTCCGCAGCCTGCACAACATGGCGGTCCTCTACTGGCGGCACCGGGTTTTCCCGATGCATTTCAATCCGGCGGAAATCAAGGAGATGCTCGAACTCGCCCAACAGGATGGAGTCTCCTGCGCCAAGGCGAATTTGACGGTTTTGGAATCGCACATTCCGGAGGCGAATCAAGGACGGTAGCGCTCACACAAATGAGGCCGTAGGCAAGCAAACGCAAGCCGAATTAGTGCTCAGCTCAATTGAGGAGAATGGATGAACACGCATTCCGAAGGTGACGGCATGGGCGGGAGGAAAGGACGCACGGGGTGGGGGGGGCGACGGGGCGTGGAATCCGCTGGAGGAGGCGTTGGAAAGAAGCTGGGGCCTGGGGTGGGGACTGGAGGAATTGCTGGCCTGGGGATGGTATGACGAGGCGGAGGATTGGCGGAACCATCCGCTGTTCCATGCGAAGGGGCGGGGACAGGTGCGGGAGTGCCGGGGGCGGGTTCATCTGCGGGCGGTCTTCGTGGACGACGACGAGAGCGTCTGGGTGGAGGAGTCGCGGGAACTGTACCGCTACGTGCTGGGGGCCGTGGGCGAGATTCTGGAGGCGAACGGGCCGGAGGGGCTCGTGGTCACGTGGAGCACGGAAAACCGGACTCTCCGTGGCGTCGCAAATGCCGAGGAAGACGAAGGGGATGCTTGGGTGCCGTTGTTGATGGGGCGGCGGACGAGGCGGGGGTCGAGGCCGTCCAGCGGAAGTGTCGGGGCGAGTGGGCGACCATTCCCACGGAGAGGACCTTGGAATATTTACGGCTCGCCGGTAGTATCCTAGATCTTGAACACTTTCAAAAACATGTAGTAGCAAGACAGGGAAGGGCGACCTTCTTGTCGCGCCCCAACTGGTTGACGTGGCTGAAAGTCGCCCCAAAAATCATGATCTCGAAACGGCTACAATATTTCAGAAAATCGCTCTCCCCAACAGTATGGTCTGGAGCATCTTAAGAAAACATGCGCTCGAAATCCGGACGCGACCACGACTCGTTTGCTAGTGTCTCGTCTGGTTAGTCCTTTGCAATATCATTTTACGCAAATTGCAGATTCTACGACGCTATTCAGGAAATGCATATTGTCAAACATTAATAGAACGAGACACTAGACGGACATTTCGAGGCAATGTCCAGAGCGCTTAAGATATGGGGGCGAGGCGAGTCTTCAATCGGCTGATTTTGGGGGCGAAAAATGGCTGCCGGGAGAGTTTTGAGATTGCAACTCGGGTGGGGTATGGTTGAATGAGTTGCGGACGACTTGGATGAGAAGAAAGATGTTTGGACAATGTTAGTGTTCGGTGCGTTGCGTGTCCGAGGCCACAGCGGCGAAAGAGGAAAATGCAAGGAGAACCACATGGAGTCATGGGATGAGTTGACGCAAGGCTTCAAGGCGAAGTATGGGAGCTTTCTGAGCGGATGCGATGCCATCGAGGAGTCGGGCGGTTGGAACAAGGAGGCGCATGGAGAGAAGGACGTCTTCTACGAGAATGAACTTCTCGGACAGATTCTCCGGCTTATTGCCCCCGCCGGTGAAATCTGCGGGAAAGAGGTGGAATACGTCAACAGGAACTTCGGTTTCGAGCAGACGCCCGAGAGACTGAAGGCGGCGTATGAGAACTGCTACGATCGGCTGGGCGAGTCGTATGACGAGAGCTACGGATAAAGGCGTCATTTGAGGGGGGGCGGGGGGGGGAGAGTGATGGGTAAAGGCAGGCAGGGAAGAAACGAACGAACGAAAAAAGAGAAAAGACCATGAGCCAAGAGAACACGAAGCACGACATTTTCATTTCCTACCGTCGGAATGGAGGATTCGAGGCGGCCCACTATCTGTTCCACCAGCTCGAAAAAGACGGGTATGACGTGACTTTCGACATTGATGCCCTGAGAAGCGGGCGGTTCGACGAGGCGTTGCTCTCTCGGATCGACGAATGCACGGATTTCATCGTTGTGCTGAGCCGTGGTTGCTTCGATCGTTCGATGGATCCTGATTTTCCTCCCGAAAACGACTGGCTCCGGCGGGAATTGGCGCATGCCCTCGCACAGCGGAAGAATGTCATCCCCATCATGCTTGGCGGGTTCACCTCGTTCCCCGAAAGGTTGCCCGAAGACATCCGAGAGGTCCGCTTCATGAACGGCCCCCCCTATGTTCCGCAATACATCGACACATTCTACGAAACGCTCAAGACGTTTCTGAAAACGCCCCCCCCCTCGTCGGCCCGTCCCTCGCCGGTCGTCCCGTCTGATGGCTGCGGAATTGGGGCAGATGCGGACATTCCCGTGTTGGGCAAGCCCGTGGACGAGGTTTCCCTGACGACGCTGGAGGGGGCTGACGCGGAGAAATTTTCTGCGGCAATGGCCTATGATCGGGTTCGCCGCCGCCGTTCCGCACTTCGCGAGTTGGAAGGCATCGAGAGCCAAGAAGATCCGATTGTCTGTTGGTATTTGACCCGCTTGCGGTACGAATTAGAGGGGGACGTGGACGAGGAAACGCTGGAAAAGGCCTGCATCGCCGCACGAGACCTGGGTTGCACGGATGCCATGGATGCCTTTGCGGACATCCATTTGAATTCCAAGAGCGAGTTTGACCCCGTGGAACCAGAGGAATGCATCGAATGGCTCAGAAAAGCGATTGCCAATGGGAATGCCGATGCCCTTGTGACGTTGGGCTCTGCTTTGGAAGAAGGGCGCCGGATGGTGAAAAAGCCTGAGCTGGCCCGCGAACTCTACTGCAGGGCCGTAAAGGCGGGCTCCCTCGACGGAAGCCTTTTTCTGGGATTAGATTATCTTGACGGGACGAACGGGCGCAAAGACATGGTGGAAGCGGCCAGAATCCTGCGTCCGCTTTTTCGTCTTTTTCAAGGGATGGAAAATGAGCTGGCCACGGGTGAATTAGCCTGTTTGGGATTTTCCTATCTTTCGGGCGACATCTTGGAACGCAATGCGACCCAGGGTGTGCATTATCTCGAAAAGGCGATTGCATTTCCTGGCAAAATGATTGGTGGCGGAGATTTGCTAAAATCCCTTCTTTATATTCGCCTAGGGATATATTTGCTTGTCGGGGAAGGCATAGGGCGAGACGAAAAGCGCGCGTTTGAATGTTTTTCCCGAGCGAAGGACTTGGGTATGCAGCCTGGACAAGCCGAGTTTTGGCTTTCGCGTTGCTATGAGAGTGGGTTGGGAATCGCTGCGGACGAAGAGAAGGCAAGGCAATTGTTGTGCGAGTCAGCCAATTTTGGATGTGCGGATGCACAAACCCGTCTTGCATTGGCATATTTTTACGAAGAAGGTCCCGAGCAGGACATTCGACGGGGGCGCATGCTGTTGCGGGAGGCCGCAGAAAACGGGGACAGCGAGGCTCAAACATGGTTAGGGAAGTATTTGTGCCTAGGGCTTCATTTCGAGAAGGACACGAAAACTGGAAAAGAGTGGCTGGAAAAAGCGGCGGCAGAGGGCTATGGTGTCGCCATGAACACGCTGGGCGAATATTGTCGGGCTGGATTGGATGGTTTTTCGCAGGATGCCAATCAGGCGGCTGCGTGGTTCCGAAAGGGGGCTGAAGCCGGCTGTGAAGACGCGATGACCAATCTTGGAATGGCATTGCTGGAAGGGACGGGATGCCCCAGGGATGTCCAAGAGGCAAAAATGTGGTTCCAACAAGCAGCCGCCGGAGGAGATGCGGAGGCTGAATGCACGTTGGGGACGAGATTTGACAATGGAGATTTCGGAGAACGGGATGTCGGGGAAGCCATCCGCTGGTGGGAAAAGGCTGCGGAACACGGGGAAAACATCGCGATGATGAATCTCGGCGTGATTTATCTAGATGGTGACGCTGGGCATCTGGACTTGCAGAAGGCCGAGGAATGGCTAGTCAAGGCCGCAAAAAACGGCAGCAGCGATGCCATGTGGCGGTTAGGGGACTGCTGTCTGCGAGGAGTATTTGGCGCGGTTGATGCCAAAACTGCGTTGAAGTGGTTTCGAAAGGCCGCGTCTCTGGACAATGCGGCAGCTATGTGGTCTCTTGGCAAAATGTATGAGAAAGGGGAAGGAGTTGCGAAAGATCTGGGGACGGCGGTGGACTGGTATCGGCGGTCTGCGGAAGCAGGGGACACGGATGGGATGGTGTCCTTTGGATGGGCTCTTTTAAGAGGAGAGGGTATTCGCAAGGATGAAACGAAGGGGCGTGAATGGTTGCAGAAAGCGTATGATGCCGGATGTCTGGACGCCGCATGTGTCCTGGGTGACAGCATAAATGAATCTTCAGAAGGCTTGGAGGAGAGAAAACAGGCATTCGAGTGGTGGAGCAAGGCCGCCGAAGGAGGAAATGCGGGAGGAATGATCCGCCTTTGGAGTGCTTATCGTGAGGGAATCGGGGTGGAAGCGGATGCCCGGCAAGCGTTCGAATGGTTGCGACGCAGTGCGGAGGCGGGGGACAAAGACGCCATGGAGATATTGGGCTTGGCGTACCTTTACGGCGATGGAACCGCGATTGATGAGAGGAAGGCCCGCGAGTGGCTGGAGCGAGCGGCAGAGAATGGCAACGCCTCGGCCGAGTGTTCGATGGGCACGCGTTTTGCCCATGGAGATTTTGGCGAACGGGATCTGGAGGCGGCTCTCAAGCGGTGGGAGAGAGCGGCAAGACACGGCGATACCACCGCAATGGTGAATCTCAGCGATGTTTATCGAGATGGAGACGATGGACATCTGGACTTGCAGAAGGCCGAGGAATGGCTAGTCATGGCCGCAGAGGACGGAAACGATGAAGCCATGCAACGGTTAGGTGTGTGCTGTCGCCAGGGCATCTTTGGCCCTGCGAATGCAGGACAGGCTCTGAAGTGGTTTCGAAAGGCTGCGTCTCTGGACAATGCGGCAGCGATGTGCTCTCTTGGCAATATGTATGAGAACGGGGAGGGCGTCACGAAAGATCTGGGGACGGCGGTGGACTGGTATCGGCGCTCTGCGGAAGCGGGGGACACGGATGGGATGGTGTTTTTGGGTGTGGCTCTTTTGAGAGGAGAGGGCATTCGCAAGGATAAAACGAAGGGGCGTGAGTGGTTGCAGAAAGCGTATGATGCCGGATGTCTGGACGCCGCATGTGTCCTGGGGGACAGCATAAAAGAATCTTCAGAAGGCTTGGAGGAGAGAAAACAGGCATTCGAGTGGTGGAGCAAGGCCGCCGAAGGAGGAAATGCGATAGGAATGATCCGCCTTTGGAGTGCTTACCGTGAGGGAATCGGGGTGGAAGCGGATGCCCGGCAAGCGTTCGAATGGTTGCGACGCAGTGCGGAGGCGGGGGACGAAGACGCCATGGGGAAATTGGGATGGGCGTATCTCCAAGGCGATGGAACCGCGATTGATGAGAGGAAGGCCCGAGAGTGGCTGGAGCGAGCGGCAGAGAATGGCAACGCCTCCGCCGAGTGTTCGCTGGGCACGGGATTCGAGCGTGGAGACTTTGGCGAACGGGATGTGAAAGAGGCGCTCAAGTGGTGGAAGAGGGCGGCGGAACACGGGGATACCATTGCGATGCTTAAGCTGGGCGTCCACTATATGGATGGAGATTCCGAGGACAGAAATTTGGATGAGGCGCGGAGCTGGATCAGGCAGGCAGAGGAGCACGGGGAGGAATGCGCAAGTTATTATATCGGGTTGGATTGCCTTGGCCTTTTAGGTTCGAAAGCCATGGCGTACGACGAATGGGAGCAGCTGATGAAAACAAGCAAGCTGGCTCCGGAACAACGTGCCAGAAACCTTCGCAAGGCCGAGAGTTGGTTTGCCCGGCTCTCGGAGCCTCAATCTCAGAAGTCCGAGTTGGTCGCTGCGAGTTTTCTTTGGAGGGCGAGGATTGCCCGGATTTCCGCCGACGAGCGGGAGGCGAAGGAGCTGTACCGCCTGTCGGCGGAGGCCGGGAACGAGAAGGCCTTGGTGGAACTGAAGGAGATGGAGGGGAGTGTCGGGGCGGCAATCGAGGCGGTCGTGCCCCGCGTCGGTTCATTGGTCGGGGGCAGAATCGGCGCGGCCTTCGGATGGGTCAAAAAACGGTTTGGGGGCAAATGAGGAAAAGCCAGGATACGTCCGCCGGCGGCGCGTCGGGGCCGGGGCGCGAACACGGGACGGGCTTGGCGGGATGGTTGGAGGCGGAAGCTGTGGAATCAACAGAACGGAGGAGTGAAATGGACCAGAAGAGCCGGGACGTGGTAACGGAAGAAGTGGCGCGGGCGGTGCATGCGGCGTGGATGCGGGAGCGCATGGAGGCGGGTTGGACGCTCGGACCGAAGCGGGATGACGAGAAGAAAGAGCATCCGTGTCTGGTGCCGTATGACGAGCTTTCTGAGGAGGAGAAAGGCTATGACTATGCGACTGCGGAGGCGGTGGTGGAAAAACTATTGGAGCTGGGATATGAGGTCCGGCGGAAGGAGGTGGAACGGTGAAACGCTTTATCGACGAGCATTTCTTTTTGGGAAGCGGCTGGCGGAAGCTGGGGTGGCTGGCTGTCCTGGTGCTTATCGGGGGGCTTGCTGTGGTGGTGTGGGATCAGTGGGGGGCCCCGCGGCTTTGGGGGCCTTCCATAGGGTCGGGGCAGAGTTGCCGTGAGATGCTGTTTGGAATGCTGGGGGCCTTGGAGTATTCTGGCTCCGAGGCGGGCGTGCGCTTCGTACGGGCGTTTTTGCTGCGCCTGTTTTCTGTGGTGGTGTTCGGGGGGTTGCTCGTTTCGACGTTGTGCTCGATGATGCAGCAGCGGGAGGAACGGGTGCGGGCGGGCCTGGTCCGATATCGGGGGATTCGGCGGCATTACGTGGTGGTGGGATGGGGGACGATGGCTGCGGAACTGGTCGCGAAGCTGCTGAAGGGGGAGATGGATGGTTGGCATCCGGTGGGGGCGGGGAGACGGAAGGGGCTGGAGCGCTATCGTCGGTGGGCGCCTCGTGTGGTGTTGTACACCGCATCGGACGTTGAATCGGTGAGGGGTGACCTCGAAGGACAGTTGCCGGCGTGGATGTGCCGGAGAATCGTATTCTACCGCGGCGGGCTCGACCTTGACGCGGCTCCGGGAGAGGCGTTCGACCGATTGTTCAAAGACCTGGGGGTGGCCTCGGCACGGCAGGTCTATCTGCTGGGTGACTCTGCGGATGTGCAGGGGCGGGATGCCAAAATCCTGGCGTTCACGCAGGGATTGTCGGATCGTCTGGGAACGCCTGAGGCGGCGGAGGAACGGCGGCGGGCGGAAATGCCCGATGTGTTGCCGGTGTACGCGGAACTGGACGGGCGTGATTCGCGTGATTATGCGAAGCGGCTGGACTTCGTGCCGCCCAAAAAAGGGAGCGGCGTGAAGATGTATTTTCGGCCGTTTTCGTTCCACGAGCTGTGGGCGCGACGGTTGTTCGCCGTCGATTCGCCGTGGCGGCTGGACAACCGCCCCATGGGGCCGGAGGACTGGATCCATTTTGTGGTGGTGGGATTCAACCGGATGGGCGAGGCGTTGACGCTGGAGGCGTTGCGGGCCTGCCATTATCCCGGGGGGCAGAAGACGCGGATTACGGTGATCGACCGCGCCCCTCCCGGCCGAAGGCCGCTGGAGGCCGAGTTCCGGGCGCGATACCCGTATTTGGCGGCCGTGGAAGATGTCAGCGTGGACTTCTTGGCGTCAGATGTGGCGTCATCGGAGGCGCGGGCGCTACTCAAGGCGTCGGCGGAAGACCCGCGATGCCTGATGACGGTGGCGGTTTGTCCTGAGGATTCCGATTTGGCGTTGTCCCTGGCGCTGGGCTTGCCGGAGGAGGTCTATCGGCGGGGCGAGGAGGGGAAGGATGTGCCGCCGCACCGGGCCCGCTGGAAAACTGGGGGCAACCAGGTGTGGGTGCGGCAGAACCTTGCATGGGGCGGTGCGAAGGCATTGCCGGCTCAGAACGGGCCGTATGCCCGGGTGATGCCTTTTGGCATGATTTCCGAGGTGCTGACGGAGCGGTCGTTCGCGGAACGGACAGCCATGTACCACCACGCTCTGTGGAGCGTCGATGGGGCTGACAAGGTGATGGGGATGGAATCCAAATGCCGCGTTCCGGAAAAGAGACGGGAATGGTTGGATGACGCATTCAGGAAATATGTCGGGCTGGGCCGCGAGAATGTGTGGGCGAACCTGTATGTCGAGGATTCGTATGGGGCAATCTTGCGGGCACTAGGCTTGCGGGCGGTGCGAGCCGTTTCCGAATGCCAGCCTGCGGATGACCAACGAGTTGCAGAACGTATCGGCCGGAACGAGAAACACTATCCCGTGGAGTTGGCAAAACTGGAAGAACGGCTGCGAGCGCGCGGGCTTGGGTTGTCCAGTTTGCGAGCTGCCGAGCATCGGCGCTGGATTGCCGAACGCAGTCTGATGGGGTATCGGGCGCCCGGAATAGGGGAAGTCCGAGACAACGCCTATCGCATCCACGACCAAATCAAACCATATGCGAGCTTGGACGAGCAAAATGTCGGCAAGGACGACAACAATGTGCGGGCTTTGCCGATCATCCTCGCCTTGGAAGGATTCGTCATCGAGGACGAACGTGTTTCAGGGGTATCAGCTAGGGAAGAGTAAGGACCGGGCAATATGGGCTTGTGACCGGGAGGGAAGGGCCGGGGGGAAGGAGAGCATGATGATCAAGGTTTTTGTGGCGTCGTCGAACGAGTTGCAGGCGGAACGGGAGGAGCTGGCGGGCGTTGTCCAGGCCTTGAACGGGTGGCTGTATTCGCGCGGGGAGGACGAGCGCGTGGCGGTGGAAAAGTGGGAGTATCTGGACTCGTCGATGGGCGTGGATCACAAGCAGGAGGAATACAACCGGGCGTTGCGGAACTGCGACGCGGCGGTGGGCCTGTGCTGGCGGAAGTTCGGAGAATATACGGAGCAGGAGGTGACCGTCGCGCGCGAGGAAATGCGGGCTGGCCGGCGTGTGCGGCGGTTGGAAATCTGGTTCAAGGAGAATCCTGCGGGAGGGGGGATGCTTCCTGAACTGGCGTCGTTCCGTGCACGCCTCCCGCGGGAATGGCGCGTGAGGGAGAAGCGCTTCGCGTCGATGGAGGAATTGCGGGCGCTGTTCACGGAGATGGCACTGGAATTGCTGGAGGACGAGGGGATTCCGATGCCGGCCGAAACCGAGAGGAAAAAGTACGGATTGGTGTAACTTTTGCGGTAGGGGGGCGTCTGAAAGAGAAAAGGCAAAGCAAATCGAGTCGGAACGATGAAGACAGTCAGAGTGCATGTGGCGGCGGGAGAAGGAGTGGAGGATGCTCGGCGGGCGGTGGAGGACGTGCTGGAGATGCTGAACGGGCATTTCCGTGACAGAGGGGTGGAGTTCGTGGCGGCAGGGGAAGGGGGGGGCGACTGGACGATTGCGCTGTACTGGAAGGACTTCGGGGGGATGGGGAGGGAGGAGTTCGAGACGGTTTACGAAGAATTCAAGAAGGAGAAGAAGCCGGTCATTCATGTGTTCTTCAAGGAGCCGGACGCGGGGATTGCGGATGCGCTGAAGGCGTTCAAGGGGGCATTCGCGGAGAAGTACGGACACTTCTATTGCCATTTCGAGACGGTAGACGCGGTGCGGTTCCAGCTGGTGTCGCAGGGGCTGTGGCTGTTGCCGGGGACCGGGGCGACGGGAGAGCGAGATGCGTTAAAAGTCGAGGAAGGGGTAGTTCGGTTGGAAAACGAGCCGGTGGCGAGGATGGAGAACCTGCCGTTTGCCAAGTTGAACAAACGGCGGAAATTGTTGGTGACGAAAATTGCCGATGCCGAGAAGAGAGTGGCAGAGTTGGAGGAAGACTCGGCGACGTCGGATGACGAAGAAACCGCGGAGCTGTTGCGGGAAGCAAGGGTGGAACGTCACAATCTGAAGGAGGAGCTGAAGCAGTACGACGGCTTCCTGTTTGACGTGGCGGTGGAATTTGCCAAGACTATGGCGGAGGAGACGAGCGAGCGGATGCGAAAGGCGTGGGCGTTGTTCCAAGAGGGGAAGGTGCAGGAGGCGAACAAACTGCTAGACTGGGACTTGCTGAAGGAATCGGCCGAGCGAAACCGGACACTGTTCAGGGCGCAGCGGAAGGCGTTCGAAAAGAACTTGCAGGAGTATCTGACGAAGGCGACAATCGTCATGGCGGACGATTCGATGACGATGACGGAGCGGGTGGATGCGGCCAGCCGCGCGTACGACGAAGCCATCGCAATAGCCAAGGAAATCGAATGGGACCAGGAAAAGTTGGCGGAGATCCTCTTGAAGTATGCTGTGCTTTTGCAAAAGCAGGGACGTGTTCAATCCAGTCTCAATTTGTACACGGATGCACTAGGCATCTGGCGGAGTCTAGTAATCCAAAACCACAAGTCATATGATGCAAATCTGGGGATTGTCCTGAATAATATTGGTATTTTACATGACAACCTGCAATGCGTGGACGTGGCTGAGAAAGAATATAAGGAAGCACTAGAAATCTACCGCCGTCTGGCATTGGATAATCCGAAGACATACGAACCATCTGTGACGATGGTGCTAAATAATCTGGGGGTTTTGCACAAGGGCGAGCAACGGTTTGACGAAGCGGAAAAAGAATATAGGGAATCTCTGGCGATTCTTCGTCATCTTGCAATTGCTAATCCGGATGCGTATGCGCACGACATTGCGATGACATTGAGCAATTTGGCGAATTTACATGATGACGCACAACGGTTTTGTGAAGCGGAGAAGGAATATGAGGAGGCGCTGGCACTGTGTCGCCCTTTGGCGAAGGAGAAGCCGCATGTACACGAACCGTATTTGGCAACGATTCTGCACAATTTGGCATCTTCTCACAAGGATACAAATCGCTTGGCAGAGGCAGAAAAAGAGTTTCAGGAAGCGGCAAGCATCCGACGGCGGTTGGCTGCGGAAAACCCAGAGGTTTACGAGAAAACATTGGCGAAGACACTCTATTTTCTCGGGCTTTTGTATCAAGACGATCACCGTGAGGGGGAGGCGGAAGATGCATATGTCGAAGCATTAAGGATTTATCGACGCTTGGCAGAGATTGATTCGGCAAGATACGAGGCGTGGTACGCAATGACACTGAGCACACTCGCAAACTTGAAAAGCACCACAGGCCGTTTGAATGAAGCGGAGAAGGATTGTGAGGAAGCCTTGGAAATCTATTGGCGATTGGCAGGAACAAATCCTGAAGTTCATGAGAAGCAGTTGGACTTGACGATCATTCACGTTGTGTCTGTCTTGGAAACAGGAGGGCACATCCAGGAAGCGCAGTGGCTAATGAAAGATTTGATGAGGATGTATTTAAGGTGCTACAAACGAACAAGTCGCAGACGTTTCCTATGGAGGTGTCTTGAATGCGGTGGAACAATATGGCTTATGTCACCGATGAAAAGGTGGACATTGCGAATCGGGTGTTTCGGTTTGCTGGTGTTAGTGTTATGTGCCATTGTTTGGATGATAGTTTCGTGCTTTGCCTGATAGGACATCGCCAATGATAAAAGGACCGGTAACCGACAACAAAAATGAGATGAAAACCATGGAGAGAGAAGGCGTGATTGAGATTAGCGGAACGACGGTTCGGGAAGTGTTGGAGCGGATTGCGTGGCCGTGCCGGGACGACGGGAGGCGTTTCACGGAGACGCGGAGGCTTGAGGCGATCACGGGGTGTCTGGGGCCGCGGTGGAAGCTGGTGCACGACGGGGCGCTGGCAAAAATCTACGCGCGCGACGATTGGGACGCGGAGACGCCGACGGTGGTGGTGTCGTCCCACGTGGACATGGTGGCTGAGCGGTGCTACGCGCGGTGCGATGGGGAGGTATGGCAGGGATCGTTCGACAATTTGGCCACGAATGCGGCGGTGACGAGCGTCATGATGCGGGAAGGTTTTCCCTCGCAGGCGGTGGTGGCGTTCACTGGGGACGAGGAAGAGGACAGCCGCGGGGCGGACGAGGTGGTCCGGGTATTGAAGGGAAGGGGCGTGAACATTCGATTCGTGGTGGTGACGGACGTGACGGCAGCCGGCTGGAGGGCGGAAAAGGCTTTCACGATGGAGAATCTGTTCCCCGCCGACGGGCAGGCGGTGGCTTCATTGCTGGCGCGGTGCCTGCCGGGACTGGGAGATCTCGATGTGCGTCCGAAGGTGATTGTGGACGCGGATTGCGACGAGGCGTGGCAGTACGACGAGCACGATCTGAAGTGTTGTTCGGTGTGCCTGCCCTGCCATGGGGACATGCATTCGGAAGAGGGGGTGGAGGTCCGGGGAGAGTCGGCGGAACGGTATGCGGAGGCGTTAAGGCGGATCGTGGGCGCGGTGTGAGGAGTCGCGCGAGGTGTATCCCTCCTTGCGGCGCAGGAAACGTGCTCAAATAGAAAAGAAGTAGGTGGAGAAGAGGCAATGAAGACGGTGCGTGTGTATGTCGCGGCCGGGGAAGGCGTGGAGGATGCGCGGCGGGCGGTGGAGGACGTGCTGGAGATGCTGAACAAGCATTTCCGCGGCAGAGGGGTGGAGTTCGTGAAGGCGGGAGAAGGGGAGCGGGATTGGACGATTGCCTTGTACTGGAAGGACTTCGGGAAGCTGGGGCGGGAGGAGTTCGAGGGACTCTACGAAGGATTCAAGAAGGACAAGAAGCCGGTCATTCATGTGTTTTTCAAGGAGCCGGACGAAGGGATCGGGGAGGCGCTGAAGGTGTTCAAGGATGCGTTTGCGGAGAAATACGGGCACTTCTATTGCCATTATGAGACGGTGGATGCAGTGCGGTTCCAGCTGGTGTCGCAGGGGTTGTGGCTGTTGCCGGGAGATGGTGGCGCGGGGGAGCGGAATATGCTGAAGGTCGAGGACGGGGAGGTGTGGCTGGATGGGAAGTCTGTGGCCAAGCTGGACAATTTGTCATTTGCCAAGCTGAATGCGAGACGGAAGTCGCTGTTGCGGCAGGTTGCGACCGCGAAGGCGGAAGTAGCGGCGGTGGAGGAAGATGCCGCCGCATCTCCTGAGGACGAGGATTTGCAGGAGACGTTGAGAGAGGCGCTTGTCAGGCGTAGCAGGTTGCAGGAGGAGCTGAACCAGCACGACGGATATTTGTTCGACATGGCCGTGGAATTTGCAAAGCTGACGACGCAGGAGACGAATGAGAGGATCCGGAAGGCGTGGGCTTTTTTCGAACAGGGAAAAGTTGCCGAGGCGAACAAGTTGTTGGATTTGAAGGAGATGAAGGAACGCGTCAAGCGGAAGCTGGCGGCCTATGATGCGGAAATGGAGGGGTTCGACGCAGACATCCTAGAGTTTCTCACCAAGGCGAAGATGGCTCTGGCTGATGACACCAAGTCGATGGAGGAAAGGGTGAGCGAAGCAGGCGATTCGTATGCCAATGCCATCCATCTGGCTGAGAAAATCCGCTGGCAGGAGCCTAAATTGGCCAAACTGTATTTTGAACACGGTGTTTTTCTTGTCCAGCATGGTCGGATTGAGGATGGGGCATGCGCCTTTCAGCGAAGTTTGGGCTTGTACAAGCAGTGTGAATTATTGGGGAAAGATCCGGAGATGTCCAAGGGAACCCTTCTCAACAATCTGGGCTTGGCACACAAGGTCCTTGGCCAGTTTTCCTTGGCGGAATCCGAATTGCACGAAGCGATTGGCCTTTTCCAAAAGGAGTGTGACGACGAAGGCGAACCCATGTCGGCTCAAGTTTTAGACGTGGCAATGTCAAAGGGCAATTTGGGCAATCTTTATTATGCGCAAAGCCTTGGCGAGGAGGCGGAGAGATGCTTTTTGTCGGCTATCGAATCACTGAAACATGCGCCGGAAGATGTCGCCCATGATCGGAATTGGCTGGAAGAGGCTGGACGAGTGTTGAATAATCTTGGTTCGTTGCACCATGACATGGGAAAACACCAAGAGGCGGAAAGCGATTTCGAAGAGGCGTTGCGTTTGCGGCAACAATTGGAAAAAGAGCACCCTGGGAAGTATCGCCGGGAGGTTGCGACGACTCTCATCAACTGGGGGGTGCTTCTCATGGAGACGGATCATTTCACGGAGGCCAGGGCCAAATATGAGGCCGCATTGCCGGTGATTCGGGCGGCTGCGGCCGATAACCCCATCCGGGACGAAGACAGATTGGCGCTTGTTTTGAACAATCTGGGCAATCTCGATTTTTCCGAAGGGGATTATGAGGCTGCTGAGCCACGCTATGACAAAACCATTGAAATCCGGCGTCTGATTTGGAAGCGGGACCCGGGGGTTGACCAGAATGTAGCCGAGCTTGCATCGAGCTTGAACAACCGGGCTAATCTCTTATGCGAGACGGGCCGGGCTGAAAAAGCCGAACAAGACTATTTACGCGCCTTGGAACTCTATCGGGGCATCGTTCGGCCAGATTCCTTGGCCTATCGTGACGGGCTCGCCCGCGTACTCTTCAACCTTGCGCTATTGCATGAGGAACAAGGCAGGGATGAGGAGGCCGTCGAAGAGTACCGGGCATCACTGAAAGATCGGCAGGCCATCGCCAAGCAGCTTCCCTTCAAAACAAGGGAAATGGAGGAGACGAGAGATGCTCTGACTGATCTGTTGGCGAGGATGGTTCGCAGTCATCCGGTCCAAACGGAGTGAAAACATGGCAGGGGAAAGCCAGAGCAATTTGGCGAGGATGGCGGGGCAGGGGCGGGAGGGAAGTTGTGCACAGTTGACGGCTGTTCTTGCCAGCAAGTCGCCCTGGGGACGTAGTGAGGCAGGGGAAGGTGAGAAAAAAAGGTTGTGGCAGAGCGAGATGGGAGGATGTGAAATTTGAGAAATGATCATGATTCGCTCCCACAAATGCTGAATCACCGGGCGACCTCTTCAGCGGACGCCCTTCCGACCAGCCAGTATCGAAGTTCTCCGCCACCGTAGGTGCCATCAACTCCCGCTTAGGCCGTGGCCCCCTCTTCTCCGCTGCCGTCGGGACAGCGCAGAAGTGGCGCATGAAGCGCGAAATGCTCTCCAGCCGCTTCACGACCCGCTGGAACGAGCTCCTGGTCGTGAAGTAAGACGAGTGTTCACTCCGGAATAATCTTTCGGGAACCCAGTCGTGTATTCTCCCCTTTGTCAGCCTCTGACATGACACCCTCCGGGGGGATGGTGTTGACAGAATGGGGCAAGATGCAAGCATGTGGGAGGGGCTGCAATTCCTTGCTCCGTGGTCATTTCGCATTATTGTTTTGTTGAGGGCGAGATGGACTGATTTAACGATGGAGTACGG
>JAEEGL014887930.1_pt1 | contig 46043 bp, 32 predicted proteins | sample 9134231 | NCBI WGS metagenome assembly JAEEGL01 (sample SAMN16246548, study PRJNA631951) | gut metagenome | biome: gut microbiome; feature: rumen; material: fiber-attached | host: Bos | place: Iran: Karaj | collected 2018-10 | reverse complement strand
TATTTATCTACACTTAGTAGAAATTAATATAGGTATCTAACATGATGCTATCATAAAGCCTTGGATTGATCTACACTTAGTAGAAATTAATATAGGTATCTAACCATTTTTTAAAGTCGGGGACACAATCATCTACACTTAGTAGAAATTAATATAGGTATCTAACAAACAAAGACAACAACTAACACAATTATCTACACTTAGTAGAAATTAATATAGGTATCTAACAAATGTATTTACAAGACAGACCAGAACAATCTACACTTAGTAGAAATTAATATAGGTATCTAACCACAAATGATTCACAGCCAATTATTGATCTACACTTAGTAGAAATTAATATAGGTATCTAACTATGGAGAAAATATGAAACGCCGTGTTATCTACACTTAGTAGAAATTAATATAGGTATCTAACTCATTGCGCTTGAAATTGGCATAGCCATCTACACTTAGTAGAAATTAATATAGGTATCTAACTTGCAATTTGGTCTTGTCCGCTATTTATCTACACTTAGTAGAAATTAATATAGGTATCTAACTTTCCATGTATGCAAGTTTTTCTAATATCTACACTTAGTAGAAATTAATATAGGTATCTAACAGGTGTTAAAGTGTTTGGTTATGATGGATCTACACTTAGTAGAAATTAATATAGGTATCTAACTCGTACACAGTTATTTTCCACAAAAGATACTGTTAAACAACCTATTAAATTTATTAAAATTATATAAATAAAAATTCTTTTTCACTAGTCAGATACCTATATCTTTAAATTAACACTCAGATTTGCACTTTCACTTGCATAAGAACTCGTGCTTGATTTTATTTTTCACCTGATAATCACCAAACCACTTTCTTCATTCTTTGCATATCCATATCGTATTATTTTACACGAGGTAGACAATTTAAATATAATCACGCTGTCTTCCTGCGTAAATCTTTTTTTATAATTATTATCAATTTCAGATATTATATTATTTAATATCTTTTCACTATTTTCAATTTCAAATACTGAATACTGCAATCTTCTACCAAATTTACACAAAAATTTAGAAAAATGATTTCTCAATTTATCATTTGAAATGTCATAACTTACTATTATCATACGCTTTCCTCTTCTTCCAATTTCCATATTGTAATTTTCTTATCATCAATATTAAAAAATGGAAACTCCTCTGCTCCTTTACTTTTCATAAAAGCTCTATAGTACCCTCTGACATACAAAAAAATACTCTCTTTGTTTTCTAACAAATCCTCCATAAATATCCCTGCATATATATTAGACAACTTATACTTTAAGCACCACTGATTATTAATAACAGTGAAATCATCTTCCTTGAACTGCCCTAAATTAATACCCTTTCTAACTCTATAATCAATTATTGGTCGAAATGGTTCCATCAAATCACACACCAATGATTTTCTCATATAAAAATTAGTATGTAATACTCCTTGATAAACATCAAAATCATATACTTTCAATACACATTCAATAAAATTGAAGAGTATTGTATACCCAATGTCTAATGTACTATTTATGTAATCAAATTTAATACGAGGTTTACGTTTTTTCCACGATACATTGCTAAATATCCTTGGAAAATATACTTTTGAAGCATTTCCCTCATATCCTAATATAGTCTTAAGCTCTAATTGCTTGTTTGTTTTCAAATAATCTATATATGTATCAAGAATATCTATCCCCTCTGATATATAAGCATTCTTCTTTCTTATCCTATTTAACGTCGCTCTCTGATTACATATTTTATTCAAAATAATAATTCGCCCTAGTTCTGTTCCTTCATAAAAATACTGTTTTCTATGAAGATAATTATTCCCTTCCAAACCGCAACTCAATATTGAGTAAAATCTAAAAGAATACGTCATAAAACAAATTGAAAATCCATATTTTTTTGATAATCTAATTATCCCAGATGTAACACTACAATCACCAATAATTAAAAGCATAAATATTCTATAGCATGTATGTTGATACTTTGTTTTTCCATTTTTGTCTTTTATTATTAAATTTTGATTTTTGAATGACAATTTATCTCCAGACATAGGTTGGAAAACAATAATCTGTTTCATAACAAAATCATTGATATCTAACAAATAATCCCTCCTCTCTCAATTTGTTAGTAATGTTCTGTCACATGCTGGTTCATAAATACATCGCTTACATTTTTCACTATTTGTTTGAATAAAGCTATCAATATCAAACATTCTAATTTTCTCTATCGTTTGTTCAAACTTTTCAAACATAATCGGATCTTCTTCCGGAAGTTTTATATCATAAGATTTATTGTCATCTATACTATGCAATTTAATCTTTTTCACTTCATATCCCATCTCAATCATGGAAAAGTACTGTGCATATAGTTGAAAAACATATCCGTCATATACTTGTCTTATTATTTTTTTTCTCTCTACTAATAATTTTTTATTTCCAATGTATATATCTATTTTTCCAATCAAATTATATTTTTCACAAAAAACATCTAGTGAGGAAATAGTATCTTTTCTTGAAGAATAATTATGTTCATCTATACTTTCATGTGCCGATGTTCCGTTAAGCTGATCTGAGGTTTGATACATCATTTTATCCATATTCCCATACATCTTATGAAAATATATGGAAATAGGACAAAATATAAAATCATTCAATTCTGTAATTAATATTGCATCATCCATATGCACTCCCTATCTGAAATGCGTTTGTGCATATTCTAACCATTCTTTATTGGATATAGCTATTTTTACTTTATCCAATTCATCCTCTTGTCCATTTTTAAACTGCTCAATTGCCCACAATACCTTTCTCGCAATATTATATGCTCCATTAGCGTCTGCATCTTTAGGCAGATAGGCACTTTCTATTTTCTGAAAATCTCTTGAATCGTAAAAATCGCCTCTATCATTTTTAACAGGTGAAATCAAATAATCCACATCCGTTCTTCCTGATATACTATTTCTCATTTGCAACATTAATGTCACATTCCCTAAAAATGTTTCAAAAAATACTTTTTCATCAATTGCTAAAAGTTGTTCCTTTATATCTTTTCCAGAAAAAAAATCTATTTCATATTCCTCAAATAATTTGATAAATTTCTCTGTAACATTTATTATTTCGTAATCGAACTCATTATTTTTATCTTTATTTCTAAACATTCTTACTCTGTCGCCATAACTATATATCTCCCACTTCTTTTTATAATCAGCCGCAGTTCTTTCAAAATTATCATAATCAACAGAAAAGACAAACATTTTTTCATTCGTGTCATATCTTATACCAGTTATTTTTTCGATAAACTTTTTACTTTCATTAATGCTGACATACTTTGTTTTAAGGAGATTTACAAATCCTGTTGAAGGATCTATTTTACTAGTCAACCACGCTGGAATATAAAACATTATTCCATTTTGAGTTCCCATTTTTTTAAAGCTCTCAAATTTATTAGTCAACTGATAACCATTAATTACTCCACCATTCGCAGTATATTCGTATTTTTTATCAACCATATAATTAAGTTTGTCAATCAATTTCTTTTCAAATTTTTGGTATACCTGCTTTTCAACTTTTATTCGGCTATTTTTAAATCCGGAATTTAAATCTTCCAATGCAATAACTGCATCGTATTTATATACCAATTCGCATATTTTATGAATGACCTGACTAATATATCCCTCCTTTAACTCTTTGATATTTTCAATCGTCTTCCAACTCTGTCTAGCTGCTAACCGTTCCTTTTCTTTTGTGTCTAATTTTTTATGATAATCTGTTGTTATTTTTATACCATTAGTTTCATTAACAATTTCGTTTAATGATATTTGTTCAATAATATTTCCCTCACCATCAACCACAACAATATACAGTAAATTTCTCTCACCTCTGTCTATCCCTATAACATATGGGTTAGAATCATTTCTTAACAGTTTTCTCACCTGAGTGTTTATTCTTATGTTATTATCTGGTATTTTATTAATACTTATAGGAATATGTATTTCATATTGGTCTTCTGAGTAACGTTTATCCTTATAGATATCATATGGTAAAATTGTAGTTTTCTTTGGGTTATCAGGATTCTTATTTTTCATTTCCTTGTTTGCCGGATGTTTTACCAATTCTTCTTTGTTTACACTAGCTCTTCTTAAAAACATTTCCGCGCCACCACATAATCGTATCTTTCCATTATTATGCGAGTCAAAAAGTGCCTTAAAATACATCGTATGCAAATTCGGCATTCCATGGCTCCTTTCAGAAAAGTCCTTATTATAAATTTGGAACAAATACAGTATTCCTGCCTCTATTAATATATCTATTTCTTCTTCTGATACTTTTTCAAATGACAATTTATATCCCATATCATCTACTTCAGAAAAAAATCCACTAATATCTTCATATTTCTCAGTTTCACTAAAATGGAAATCAAAATCCTGTCCCCATGAATGTTTACTAATTGCCGCTTTATAATAATCAATTATCTTATGACAGTCGCTTAGGTTAAACGAATCTCCTTTGATAAATGTCTTATTCTGATAGATTCGCAATATTTCACCGTCAACATTATTATTATCCAAATATTTTTTTGAAAAGAATACATGAGGTAAACTCTTACTTGCACCTGATATTAATATATAATTCATCTTCTCAAGGTCGCTATTTGAAGCACTAATATTTTGTAAGCATTTTGAATTTGATTTATCCATAACTGCCAAATAATAATTATTGTTCTTTCGAAGAATTGCCGTTCTATAATCAGACTCTTTATTTTTGTCCCAACCACCCATAAACTGCGGATTTTGAAAATACAATTTGAATTTTTCTTTAGAAAACGCATCTTTGGTAACATAGTTTCTAACTTTGTTGTATAGATTATCAATACTCTCTATTTTATGTAGCGCACTTTCAAATTCTGAGTAAAAGAACTCATCTCTGTTTCCTTCTTTTCCTGTACCAACAAGAGGCTTAATGTACTTTTCAATATCTTTCACCGAATCTAACAATTTTTTGATTATTTCTATTGTTTTTTCATCTTTCTGCAATTTCATAGTTTGATGGAATTCATCTTCCAGTATATTTACTGCTTCACTATAATTATTATCATATATATTTATTAATGCATCTATTTTACCTGTGATAACAGTAATTAAATCTACATCACATCCAACAATATCTTCTATATCTTCTATTGAAAAACTATCTATCTTTTTATATTCTGAATCTCTTTTTGCATTATATTTTTCCAAATTTTTTATAGTGTTTTTCATGTTAATCAGATCATATTTTTCATTCCATTTATCTCTAATAACGCTCCACGAATCAAAAGCATCATTCGATAATGTTGTAATTGCCAATCCACTTTTTATATAAATTCCATCTTTATGATAATCCTTATGATTACTACAGATTTTTTTTAATAAACTAATTGCTTGCATAATATCACTAGTTTTATCAAAATATATCCTTAGTGCGTCTAGGACTTCATCATCATTTGAAAAACTATCTATTATAAACGACTTGCTCATCGATTCAGTTAAAACCTGTTTATACAAAAACTTCAATTTAGGATTTCTCTGTTTATTTTTCTGATTAAATAAATTGATATATTCATTTAAACCTTTTACTTTCGTTCCATCCTCTTTCGTGATTCCACCAATAATTGCATTATATGTATCTATACCATCCTGCGTCAAAACAAAATCAAAAAAATCCAGAGTAAAGAAATCATCAACACTATAATTATTACCAAGTATCTCCTGATTTATCTTTTCAATTTCTTCCTCTGTAATTATTGACGAAATCGAATTAAAGATTTGTTTATTCGAAATAAACTTAGGTAAATTTTCATTAATCAATCTATATGCAATACTTGAAGAAATTTCCTCGTCTGTATATAAATTTGCTCTATTTTCTTGATATCCTCTAAATGCAGTAGAAAAACCTTTAAACGAATTGATTATTTGTTTTTCTTCTTCGTTTACCAAAAATTCCGGTAATATCTTTTCTATAATTTCCTTCTTAAATAAAAATTTGTATTCATCATCCTTTTTGAATGCATTCGAAATACTTTTTCTCATCTCCATTTCTAATTTAAGTAATTCATTTTTTACCCCGTCATCCTTATTATTAATTGCAAATAATTCTTCATACCTCAATAATTGCTGTATTCTAACATTTTTTAGCACTTTATTGATAAAATAAATATGATATCTATCTATTATTTTTTTTGCTCTTTTATAGTCTTCTGCTCTTTTCTCATCTTCCGCAATCAGTCTTTTCTCATCAATTTTTTCTTGAGTCTTTCCTACAGGAATCAATTTAAATCTTAAAGTCTTACTTAAGCTATAACAATTTGTAAAACAATCAATTTTCTTCATACTTTTTTGCCTCCGTTCATTTTCTTTTAATTAACAGCTTTTGATCACTTTTTTCATTTTAAGTCTATTTCATATTTCATTATTATCATAACACAATATATGTCCCAAAATAAGTACATATATTGTGTTATAATATACAAAAAACACGGAAAATATATTTTTAATTGCATGTTTTTCTCTACAACTATTCTTTCAAACTAGCCTTTACTTTTACAAACGTATATCTTTAAATGAACGCCAGATTTTGCTTGCAACTACATTGTATTCAATTATTCCGACCACTACTAATTACTATTTATTATATCAAATTAACTTTCAAATTTCTTCTGTTTTCTTTCAAAAAAGCTAATTCTTAAAAACAATTCTGCAATTCTTTCGCACACAACAACAGAAGTCTTTACACTACTACCCCTTTTTCAGACCTCACGGTAAGATATTTTCATATCATCGTAGTGTAAAGACTCCCGCCTTTGATTTTATGACTTCACTCCATGGAACTTCCTTGGAACTCAGATTCATTTTTCTTCAATTATCATTTTTATTCAGTTATTATTTTTCTTACACAATCTCCTTTCTATGCTTCCATATAACTCACTATGCTTTATAACAACATATAATTATCTACGCTTTATAATAACCTATAATTATCTACGTTTTGTAATAACTTATAATTTCCACATTTTAATTATCTGCCCCAAACTTCTGCTTCCCAGAGTGAGTATCCGTATGGAAGTCCTCTGTGAACACCCTGAAGTTTTACATATCTTGCATTTGTTGCGTTAAATGTTACTGTGTCTACTCCACCTTTCATTCCTGTAAGGCTCTTAACTTTTGTGAAGTTATTTCCGTCTGTTGAAACATAGATGTCATAACTTTCACCGTAAGCTCCTTCCCAGTTAAGGACGAGTTTGTCTACTGAATATGTTGCTCCAAGGTCAAATGTAATCCATGCATTGTCTGCAAAGTTTGATGACCATCTTGTTCCTGTGTTTCCATCAACTGCATTTGCTGCTGCCATTGCTGCATTTTCTACGCCTGATGCTGTAGCATTTGAAACTGCGAGTTTTCTGTAATTTCCGTTATTAGCCTGTGTTGTTGTCTCAGGTTCGCCTGAGCCGCCTGTCTGTGAACCGCTTGCGTATACTTTCATTTCCCAAATTGAATATCCGTATGGAAGCGCTCTCTCAACACCCTGCATTCTAACGTATCTTGCATTTGTTGCGTCAAATGTTATTTCGTCATCTCCACCGTCTGAACCATTTATAGTCTTAACTGTTGTGAAGTTTGTTCCATTTGTTGATGTCTGGATTCTGTAGTTCTTTCCATAAGCTGCTTCCCATTTGATTGCAACTTTGTTTACTGAATATGTTGCTCCAAGATCAACTGTAATCCATGCATTGTCTGCGAAATTTGATGACCATCTTGTTCCATCATTTCCGTCAACTGCGTTTGCAGCTGCCATTGCATCATTCTCTGTTCCTGATGCTATTACCTGTTTGCCCTGTGCAATATTAACACCATCACCAGGATTTGTTCCCGGCTGTGTTGGAGTTTCTGTTGGAGGCTCTGTTGGAAGTTCTGAACCACCGTTGATTGTGTATGTTGCTGTTACAACTCCTGATTCTATCATTCCTTTTCTGTATGCGATTGCTTTGATTGTTGTTGTCTGGTTAATCTTGATTCCAGGAATGTAGAGTTTTGAATTTGCGTTTGGTGTAGAACCATCTGTTGTGTATCTGATTTCAACACCCTTTGTTGCACAGTTAATATTGATTGTCTGGTTACCCTGGTATGCTCCTGATGGAAGGCTGAATGCCACGTTGCTTACTTTTGCAGCCTCATATACTCCCATCTCCCAGAGTGAATATCCATATGCAAGTGCTCTCTTAACGCCCTGCATTCTAACGTATCTGCATGTTATTGCATCGAATACGATTTCTTCTTTTCCGCCCTTACCGTTAGATGTCTCATAGACTGTCTGCCAGTTGTTTGCATTTGATGATACCTGAATCTTGTATGCTGATGCATATGAAGCTTCCCAATCAAGTACTACTTTGTTGATTGTCTTGTTGCTTCCAAGATCAACATAGATTGACTCATTATCGTTGAAGCCTGATGACCAACGTGTGCTCTTGTCATTGTCAAATGCCTTGTCTGCACCTACTGATGCATTTTCAGCAGATGAAGCTACTGCGTTCTTGCCCTGAGCAAGGTTAACATTTCCTGATACTGCAGTACCATTTACTGTAATTGTGCTAGATGCCATTGGTGAATCAATGTTTCCATCTTTTACTGCAATTGCTTTTACTGTAGCTGTGGTTGAAACTGCAAACACACCTGTGTATACTTTGCTGTTTCTTGTTGGTCTTGTTCCATCTGTTGTGTAGTAGATAGTTGTTCCTGCTCCTGATGAAATCTCAACATATTTTGTATCATCATATGTTCCTGTTGGAACTGAGATTACAGGTGTCTGTGCCTGAACAATATCAAAGTTTCTGTTTTTAAATACTTCGAAGCTTACAAGAGCTTTTGCTCCTACTGTAGCTTTTCCTACATAGTTACCGTTTGATTTGAAATTAACAACCTTTGTCTCGTTTGTTGGGTTCCAAACCACTGCTGTATATTTACCGTTCTTGTTGTATACTGCTGCTGAGCAATCGCCTGTTGCAACAATATCTGTTGTCTTAACACCAAGTTCCTTCATTGCATTGATGAACCAGTATGTGTTTGCTGTATCAGTTCTTTGTACTTCACTTGCATGTGTATTAAACAAGTTAAGTGCACGATCCGGATTTGTCTGTGAAAGGAACGGCCATGTAATATGCTGCCAACCTGTATCCTGATGTGGATATTCTCTGATCATCTTGTCGATTTCTGCCTGGCTCTTTCCTTCATTTCTTGCAACTGTCTCTGCTTTTGCCATAGCAACGTCTGTATCTCTCTCGAGTCCTGCATAGATTTCAGCACATCTTGACTGATTCATTCCGTAATATGTAAGGTACTCAGAGATTGGTAACCACTGAATTCCATATACGTAAAGTGGCTGTCCACCAAAGAATGTTCCGTAGAAGTTGATTGAACCGTATACCTGTCCAACTACTTCGTATGGCCAATCGTTGATCCAGTTATCTTTGTCATAATCGAACCAGTACTGTTCAACTGCTTCCATCTCATTTGAGAATCCAAATACACCTGCATCTCTGTATGCATCATTCTGTGTAAGAACTCCCCAAAGGTACATACTTACCCAGCTGAATAATGATTCTGATGCTGATTCCTGATTGTTTCCTGAATCATTGTCAGCGTATCCGCCTGCCCATGAGTGACCTTCGTATAAATCATATGCTCTGAATCTGCAGTACTCATTGTCTGTATCAGATGGATTTGCATAATCTCTGATAAGAAGTTCAATCATATCTTTGTAATCATTGTAGAATTCTTGGTCATATGTTGCGAGAACTGTTGCCGCAAACATGAAGTATCCGTATGTGAAGTGGTGATCACAGATAGCTGAATTTGCGCCAAACTCGCTGTTTTTGTAGAATAATGTTCCCCAGTTTTCATTGTAGATGAAATAACTTACATCATCAGGTCCATCATATGTAAACCAGTTTACAAGTATCTTTTTAATTCTCTTTAAGAAAGCATCTCTAAGCTCTGTCTCTCCAATCTGATCTGCCATGAGAACTCCCATTCCAAGTGGATGGAGGTTCTTTCCTTCCCAATATGCATCTCCTGCAGGGTTCAAATTCTTTGTAGCATCATCTAACTGTGAAAGATAAGCAAGTAATGCTTGGCTGTCAAAGTCATTGTTTGATGGTGTTGCAAATGTTGGAAGTAATCCTGCAAATGTTGCAGATGTCTGGAACTGATTCTTAACTACTGCCTTCATATCTCCTCTTACAGATGTGAATGTTGCAAATGAACCATTGTCATCTGTTGAGTGTTTCCACTGATGAGGAAGCATACACTGAATTGTCTCATTTGAGAATCCACCACGTTTAAGATTTGTTGTAACTGTGTAGTATGATTTTACTACTGACTGATTCTCATCATAGTCGTATGTAACATTAGTATCAGTTGGGAATGCATATCCATGTGCAAAGAATGTTCCAATCTGATTCTTATTTGTCATTGTTGCGATTGACATGTATCCGTTTGCACCCGGGAATGTAATCTTGATATAATTACCAATCTTTTTAAATACTGTTCCTTCAGGTACTGTCAAACAATAGTTTGTCTCACTTGTCTTTGTTCTGTTCTTGTTGTCAGAATCTACAATCTTAATTCCGATGTGGTCTGCAGTTACAGCATCGAGATTGTTTGTGAGAATTGTGTTTCCTGCGCCGTTGTAGATTTCTGCAAGTGCAGGTGCTGAAAGATATACTGTTCTTGTGTCTCCATACTCTGTAAAGATATATGGTGAACCTTTTACAAATGTAGCTTTCATAGCCTGATGTGTATCATCATAAAGGCCAAGTGTTACAGCATAATCACTATATGCAACTACCTTGTCACAAGCTGTTGCTGTATCAAGGTTCTCCGGCATAATAGAGAAATCAACTTCATTTTCTGTTACAACTGATACGTTTACATCTGTTGGTCCCATTGTTGGAAGCCATCCTTCAGTTGTTGTTGTAACTGAAAGTCCCTTTGTAGAGAACTTTGTCTTGAATGGCAATGTGCTCATAGGATTTCCAAACTTGTTAATAAGTGATGACTGCCACCAATCGTTACTGTCTATTGGTGCGCTCAAATTACCATCAATGTATACAGGAAGTTTTGCCTGCTCTAAGTACATATCATTGCTGATAAGATTTCCTTTTTTGTAATATTTCATATGAGACTGTGGAAGTGCAGGAATGCTGTATGTTGGTCTTGCATCTCCATTTTTGTACTCGTACACTTTGAATTCTTTGAGTGAGAATCCGCTTCCGCTCTCAACTCTTGTATATCCGTACATTCTTACATATCTTGCTGTTGCATAGAGCGGAATATCTGCTGTCTCGAAAGCATGTCCTCTTGTCTGTCTATATAATGTAGTAAAATTATTTCCGTCTGTTGAAACCTGGATGTCATAGATTTTTCCTGCATCTGATTCCCAATCAAGCACTACTCTTCCGATTGTGTAGTTTCTTCCAAGGTCAACTGTAATCCACTGCTTGTCTTCCTGTCCTGATGTCCAGTGAGTGTTATCTTTTCCATCAATTGCGTTCTGTGCAAGTACTGAAGTCTGATCGATAACTCCGTTGTCATCATACATCCACCAGATATCTCTGAGTGATGATGCAGATACATTCTTGCCCTGCGCGATATTTGTTCCGTAATCTACAGGTCTTTTTGTAATACCGTCAAGTCCCATTACTTCAAATTCGTAAAGAGAATATCCGTAAGCCGGCAACTGCTTTTCTGTCATATTGATACGAACATATCTTGCAGAAGTATTAATGTTAAGTTTCTGGTTTCCACCATTGCTTGTTGTTGTGTTATAAACCTGTGACCAATTGTTCTCATCATTTGAAACCTGGATGTTGTAGGCTTTTGCAAATGCGCCTTCCCAATAAAGATTAACACCTGTAATCTGTGTTACCTTTCCAAGGTCAACATACATCCATTCTGTAGCGTTGTCCCAAGCACTTTCCCATCTTGTTGAGGTTGATCCGTCTACAGCATATGCAGGATCACTGTTTCCCACTGATGAACTTGCATACACCATTCTTCCTACTGATACGGCATATGGATCGTTTGCTGCTGCATTTACATTGTCCACGTTCCCGCTAAATGTCGGCATCATGCCGACTACCATTGTTGCTGCCAGTACTCCTGACATGGTTTTTGATGCCAAGGTTCTCCTTTTCCTTGTCTTAATCATCATAAATAACCTCCCTTATTTATTTTTATTGGCGACTCCGACGCTTGAAATCACCTGTTAAAGAGTTCAAATTAGTTTCACTATATTTTTAATTGTTTAGTGCACTATTTTTAAACGCACGAAAACAAAACCCGTCCCTGTTAAAACCAGCCATAATTGTTGTATATAAGTTATTTCATGGGATTATAAAAAGAATCCCCCCCAGTTTATTAAGAAGAAATGTCACAACCTTCAAATACCCCTTTATGAAAGATTGTTATTGCAATTTAGTCTATTTATAATTATGTCTATTTAAGAATATGTCGATATAAAACTCGTAACATTACCGTACTTTTCACTCTTGTCTTAAGTCTATGATTTAAAACAGATTTTTGCAATATTTCAACAAATAAAAGTGTTTTTATAGGCATTTTATATGCAATTTGCACAATATATGCATATAAAAAAAGAGAGCAACGACTCTTTATTAGTCATTTCGCTCTCTTTTCTCAGCTTTTAATTTGTTATTAATTTAACTATTGAACAATTTTTAATAAAAAACCAATAAAAATTGTTCAATTGATGTTTTCCCCATATCAATTCTTCAATTAATCTTTCAATTTTTTTTTCTGATAATCTTTCAATTAATCTTAGTTAATCTTGAAATATTATAGTTTGTTCTTAGAATCCAAGTTTCTTTCCAAGTTCTACTACTTTTGCTTTCTGCTCTGCGTCGAACCAGATTCTTGGTGAGTTATAGTCGTATGTATTGTCATTCTCCACAATCAGAACTGTTGTGCCCTTCTTAAGTGTATGTGTGTGGAATGTACCTTTCTTAACATTGTACACCTTGAGTGGTTCCATTTTGATAGCATCAAAATCATTAAGGTCATCACCCTGTCCACCTGTGAACAGAACGCACTCACCTTCTAACAATATGAATAACTCATCTGTCTCATTATGTTTCTGCATATCTGTAAGATTCTCAAGCTCAAGCTCATCAATGTATCTAAGCACTGCACAGCGCCAGCTTTCAAAATGAACCAATGGCTCATATCCTTCACCGTCATAACTTGTAATATCAATATATTTTTTATCCACAATAATTCCTCCAGTCTATAATCACACTAATTCTAATAATATACCTTCACTTTGCTATACGTCAATTGTAAATTTGCAAATGGGGCATCACAAATCACCCGACTTGTAATACCCCTTATGTTTATTATCGACTATTTTTTATTTAATGTCAAAATTATAAATCGTTTTTATACGAATTATTTGTGAATTATATTTCATGCATTATTTTAATTTCATGATTCTTTCTAATTAAGCGAATTATAATATCTCTGTGCTTTTGTTATCCACCAATAATCATCTGTCGGCGGTGCTCCCACTGCATCCGTACTGTTACCAACTCCTGCACCAAAGAGTATGCAGTTAACTCCGGCTGCTGCTGCCTCATCAATATGAGGTCCGTATGTGATTCTGTTTCCTGAAACACTTACTTTGCTATCATTCCATGCATTTGTTCCAAAGTATGAAAGTCTTGCCCCCGATGTCACAAATGTATCTCCAAAGAAATATGTTCCCGCAGAATCCTCATAATGCTGTTCTGTATTTGCAAGTTCTGCAAAGCTTCCGCCACCGTTGTATGGATTTGAAGCTGTCGAAGAATTCAAATGTCCAACAGGAATCTGCCACAATGTCACCGGTTTGCCTGTAACCTCGTGAAGTGTCTTTGTATAGTAGAGATAATTATTCCAAAGATCTGAATTCCAAAGCCATCTTGAAGATGCAGGATTTGTTGCAGCCCCCGGCTCATATGCCCCGTCAAGTCCGTATTTGTCTATAGAGATAAAGTCTGCGCCATAAGATAATATTCCTGCACTCTTATAATAATTTGCAGTTATTGTTGCAGCATTCTTTATAAATGAAAGTCCCGCACTCTGTCCCATTATCTCTGTTGAATGCATAAGTCCCTGTCCCGGAACTCCCACGCTGTAACTCCATGTGTTGAACTGCCATCCAAAAGTTGCAGAACTGTAATACTTGTTGATTACATAATTTATCGATTTGACAATTCCCTCTAATGTATTTGGGAAATCAGGATCCACACCTCTTTTAAGTACTCCCGAAGTGTACGCACCCTGAACACCGTTTGCGGTAATCTTTGTCGGATCTGCATTGTCATTTTGCATCATATATCCAAGGAAGTCGGGCTCGAGAATAATTCCTACATCCTCTCCCTCATCATACTCGTCACAAGTCTGAATGAAGAAAAGTAAATCCTTGTAATATGCTTCCATATATGTCACATCATTGATATGGTTCTTATCTACATCGTAGCTCTCTGAACCGTCCGGAATATTGTAATACACAAAGTAAGGCACTATTCCCAGTTTCAGACTCTCTGTGATATAACTCTTCACACGGCTTCCCGGATCTGCCGGATTCCATGACTGCCATCCACCGATAGCTCCACCATTTATATAAATATATCTCACGTCAAGTCTCTTATTTGTATCATCATTTGCTGTTGCTCTGAGGAATGACAAATCAGCTGTCGAATCCTCAGTAACCTGTCCGATTGCAACATATGATGGCATTCCGGGCATTGTTCCGTTTGAGTTCTTAACTTTGACACCAAAATATCTTGTCTTTCCTGTTGAATTTTCAATAATCTTTATTCCGCTTCTTCCGGCCTTCTTTGCCTGAAGTCTTAATTTTGTTCCATTTACAATACTTGCCTCAACAACAGTTCTGTTACTTGATATAACTGAGTATGAAGGATTTGTTGCACTGTCACATGTCAAATCATAAGTCTGAGTTCCCTGTGACATAACATGTTGTTTTGCAATGTCATCTTCATCAACAACTGCCACTTCAATATTAGCAGTCTGCACTGTTCCAACAGCAATACTGATTTCATCACTTACTGATGAACCGTACTGATTAAGCAGCTCTACTTTGTAGAAGTAAGTTCCGGCCTTAGTCTTTGAAACAGACACAGATGTAGTCTGTGCATCAGGTGAATTGTCTGACAGTGTTGCCGTTTTAAAGATTTTATAGGTTCCTGCCGGCCCCTTCTTTTCATAAATGATATATCTGGTTCCGTTATTTCCATACCACATATTTACAGTAAGGGTGTAATCCATATTTTTGCTCCAGTTATCATGGTTCAAAATCGGCTTACCCGGAGCACCGCTTGCTTTATTTCCATTTGGAACTGTAAGATCCCACTGTTCTTCTGTCGGTTCCTCTGTTGTTGGTTCTTCCGTTGTTGGTTCCTCTGTTGTTGGTTCCTCTGTTGTTGGTTCCTCCGTTGTTGGTTCCTCTGTTGTTGACTCCTCTTCAATATGATTATAATTAACCTCAGAATAGTATGGATTTACAGTTTTTAGTATCTCATTATACAGATAATCATGTCCTGCCTTTGTAGGCATCTGACTTCTGCTGTACAAAGCGGAAGCTATCTGATATACACTTCCCTTTTCAACCGTTCCGTATACAACACTTCCGTCAGCCAATCTTGCATATGGTCTGATAAAAAGTGATGCATTATAAAATGCCGGATTCTTTATAAACTTCATCGTCATAATATAATGGTCAGCATCATCATTATTCGAATAGTTATGCGATGAATAACCTGTTGATGTAGCCTTGAAATTATATACTTTATCACTGCCTGCAAGTTTCATCTGACTCGATGTCACCTCACTTGAAAGAGCATATAAAAGTCCCCTTTCTCTTACAACTCCTTCACTGTCTGTCTCAGCATAAATAGTCCTGAATCCCTCGTAACCCGTGCTGATCTGATATCCTACAATCTCAATAGTTACACCTGTTGCAGCATGCACTTTTCCCGTAAACTGCATTGAAGACAATACAATAACCAAAGCGCAAACTAACGCCTCCGCCCTTCTCAAAATTCGTTTCATATTAGCTCCTTTACTTTGTATTATTTCCTCGTCTCTAATTCAATGTAAAACTGGTATGAAGTTATCCGTACTCATAGTCCACTATCTATAACTATTATATAATTTGCACATTTTTTCAAGGCTTTTTTTCATATTTTCAGATATTGGGTAGCGGAATTTTTAAAAGGGTCGGAAAAATTTTGAAAAGTGCTGTACATAATTCTTAAACTTGTTGGGAAAGGCATCGTCAAAGCGTCTCAGGACGAAATTATTTCATTGTTTATTTAAGGAATTTCTGCGGAAAAATTAGAGCCGGCATCCCTCAAGAAGTTTTTTCTAAATGGGTTGTAAGGCTTTTCTGTGGAAATAGTTAGAGCCGGCATCCCTCAAGAAGTTTTTTCTAAATGGGTTGTAAGGCTTTTCTGTGGAAATAGTTAGGACTGGCATCCCTCAGGAAGTTTTTTCTAAATGGGTTGTAAGGCTTTTCTGTGGAAATAGTTAGAGCCGGCATCCCTCAGGAAGTTTTTTCTAAATGGGTTGTGCACTAACAGAATAGCAAGTGAAAAATTGTTACATATCAAATCGATATATTTCCAAATGCATGTAAAGTGAGGCTCCTCAAAAAGTTATATACATTTTTAGTAAAAAAGTATATACCATATTCTTATCTATACAATCAATATTTCCAAAATAAATACAACCATACAACTTATCATTGCCACCTGAAACAGGCTTCTATCAAACCACGCAAGAACCATTGCCACTATCAGTGCTGCCATACCGGACCAAATACTTGATGTCGCAAATATAATAGCAGGAAATGTCATTACTGCCAGTGTAACATAAGGTACATAATATAAAAACGACTTAACTAAAGTATTTGTTATTTCTTTTCTAATTAATGTAAGGGGCAATACTCTGATTAGATATGTAACTAATGCCATTGCCAAAATATATACATAAATCATCTATCAAACTCCATTACAATTCTATTATTATTCATTTCTTACTATCAATTTTTTCAGTTGGAATTTTCTTTTCTATTCCAGTTGGAATTTTCTTTTCTATTCCAGTTGGAATTTTCTTTTCTATTCAATCGAGACTTATCTGTCTTTGTTCTGCTAATTATATATGGACGGAATTTATTTCTCTTTAACCGGAAACATAATTGCTGCTCCCAATGAGATAACAACTGTTAAGATAATTATCTTAATTCCGGATGAAATTCCTGCAAATAAAGGCAATTGATTAAACAAAAAACTTAGTGCAAAACTAATTGCCACTATGCCTGCTATTATTTTGTTTTTTCGCGCAGGAGGAATAAAAATCGCAATAAACATTCCGTATAATCCCACACTCAAAGCACTGACAACTCTAAGAGGCAATACATTTCCAAGAACCACTCCAAGCATTGTTCCGCTTACCCAACCGGGTGATGCTACTGCTGCCATACCAAAACAGTAGAACGGATTCAGTTTTTCAGGAACTGTAACCGCAACTCCGAATATTTCGTCAGTGATAAAATATCCCATAATCAATCGCTTCCATGTAGGAACATCGCTGTCCAGTTTTTGACTCATTGCGCAGGACATCAGCATATATCTGGCATTTGCAATTGCTTCCATTATCATCATCTCTAGAATAGTGGCATGCCCGGCTATCAGAGTAAAAGCTATATACTGTCCCGCTGAAGCGTGAAGCGCAAAGCTTGTAAGGCCTGCCTGAAATACGGTTACGCCAGCTTTTTTTGCGACAATCCCAAGAGTGAATGCAACAGCAAAATATCCCAGTCCTATTGGTATTCCATTTTTCATTCCTTCCTTAAACCACTGCAAATTTGTTTTTTCCATCATCCTTCAACCTTTTATTATTCCTGATTCATTTATTATTACCGATTCATTTATACTGTTATTAATTTCAATCATTAATCCGCTGTTATTATGATCAATATCAATCCCATTGATCATAATATATTATTCTTATACACATGCAAAGAGTTATGTGTCTTACCAACACATAACTCTTCCATCATTCCTTCTTTTTATATAACTATCAATTATTATTTGCATTCTTTCCATGCCTTTCATCCCTGGCAAGAAAATCATCCCTATTCTAAGATAACATATCATCATCCTCTGCAAGAAAACTGTGTCTCTTTGGTGCAGGTGCTGAATCTGCAGGTTTATCATCTACCGGCATTCTATCCTCTGCAGTATCTACGGAATCATTCTGACTGTCAGAACTGTGTGAAAATTCTCCATGTGGCAACGAATGAGTATTCTCTCTGTTCTTTGCCAATAACTGTTCAGCCTCCATAGTTGCCTGCTCTTCATCCATTCCCTCTAACATGAGTTCTGAAATCAACGCACGCTTCTTTGCTGCTTCTTCTGCCTGCTCCTGTTCTCTCTTCGCCTGTTCATCATCCTGCATAACTCTGCTGAGTCGGTTCATGTAATTAGAATCTCGTCTTGTTCCATAACTGATTTCGCCGTGTCCACTACCTTTGTTACCGGTAAGCATTCCAACTAAAAATACAAGTATCAATCCAATGACTACAACACCGCCGACTACCATCAATACTCTTATTACTATGGTAAAGATATCTGCGCCTTCTTTAGCCGATGTTGAAGTAGAACTGTTATCACCTGATTTCTTTGGTGAATCCTCAACAGGCGGGAAGAACTCACTGCTCCCTGCAATCTGCTTGATTAATGATTTGTATGTATCTGATACTCCATTCGAAGTAGTTTTTACTTTGATATAATAGAAGTAACCCTGATGATCTTCCACTGTAGCATATACACAACAGTATCCTGTTTCGTCATGAAGGCAAACTTCAGCAAACTTTCTTTCGTCTTCAGTAAATACTGACTTTGAATCTATAGTCATACCATACTGATTAAACTCACCTTCAAATCCTGCATCCACGAGTTCCAGAATTTCTTCATCGCTCTTTGAATTGAGGGTGGCAGTGTTTGTATATTTTGATCGTAAGGAAATACGGTAATTGTTGTTTGCATCATATCCAACATAGTACTCGCCGTTGTCCTTCATCTCATCAAGAAGTTTCTGCTCATGACTTTCCGAATCTTCATTACCATATAAAACCTTCATAAGGTCAGGACTAATTCCTGAATCTCTCGTATATCCCAGAGTACCATCAGGTACCTCAAACGAAACGCCAATCGGGTCTACTTTGTACTGCTGTTCTTCCGCCAAAACAGCTACTCCACAAAGAAGAGTTAATGTCAATGTCAACAAAAGTGCTTTAATTATCTCCTTCATATATACCTCCAAACTATTAAACAGTAAATTTAATATTATGTTAATCAGTTGTTTGTAGTTTTCCCGCTCTTCGCTATGTTCTTTTATTATAATTCATTCCAATTCTAATATCAAGAAAAATCAATTTTTTTCGTCTTTTTTTCTCCCTGATTTTATTATATAATGAACATATTAATTTACATTCGCTTTCCCTGTATTACACAGATTATTTTTGCCCTTTTTTCACATCAAAAAGTGTCATTTTTTAATAATTTACAGGAAAGTTTTGAAAGGAGAAAACGAACACATGAAACAATTATGGAAAGACCGCAAGCGTCTCAGATTTTTTGGATTACCTTGGACTTTTACTACCTACACACTACTGGAAGACAAGATATTAGTTGATTCCGGATTATTCACCTCAAAACAGGATGAGGTAAGACTTTACCGTGTAATGGATATTTCCATGGAACGCAAGTTTTCCCAGAAGTTATTCAACCTTGGAAGCATCATTTGCGACACAAGTGACAAGTCCTCTCCAAAGCTTGAACTAATCAATATCAAAAACCCAAAAGTTGTAAAAGAATTATTATCTGAGGCAGTTGAATCTGAACGTGTAAAGAAGAGAGTTTCATCAAGAGAGTATATGTCTTATCAAGATGACCACGATGATTTTGATGGTGATGACCACGACGATTTCGATGATGACAATGATCACAACTAGTCGTGGAGAATGATTTTCTATTATGGAAAAAGATTTATTTGATCCAATCAAATCCTACTTCGAAAGTTATGGATATGTCTGTGACGGAGAAGTTAATGATATTGATTTATATATGGAAAAAGATGGGTCCGGTGTGGCTGTTGAATTAAAGGTGACACTGGACTTTAAGTCGGTTCGTCAGGCTGCTCTTCGACAGAAAATGGTGGACACTGTTTTTATCGGAATATTCCGCCCACGCAATCTTAACAGTCGTGACTTCAAGGACAAGATATATCTTCTAAAGAGACTTGGAATCGGTCTTATCGTTGTCTCAAAAAGGACTCATACTGTTGAGATTGTAAGCGAACCTATAGTATCTGACCTTTCTGTATTTAGAAAGAATAACACAAAAAAGAAAATATCACTGTCGGAGGAGTTTCAGCGGCGCAAAGTTAAAAACAACACCGGAGGCGTTACTCACGCAAAGATTATTACCGGTTACCGTGAAGATGCGTTGCTGGTTCTGTCTGCACTAAGTTCTCTTGGTGGCACTTCTTCAACCAAAGACATTCGTGAGATTTCAAAAATCAATAATTCTACTTCTATCCTGTATGCCAACTATTACGGATGGTTCAACAAAGAAGGCAGAGGGACATACTCGATTTCAAAAGCCGGAGTCCTGGCACTTAAAGAGTATTCAGAAATAATAAAGAAATTAAAGAGTATTCAGAAATAATAAAGAAATTAAAGAGTACTTAAGAAGCATATGTTCATTACTTAATAAAAGTCACTGAATATATGCTTCTTTATATATATTCTTTTTTATATATTCTTTTTTATATATTCTTTTTTATATATATTTTTTTCATTTTTTTATTTCATTTTTTCATTTCATTTCATTTTTTCATCTCATTTTTTTCATTTCATTTTTCATTTCTCTTTATTTCATTCCCACTAATATTTTTTTCATGTTTATGCATTTTCTTGTTTTCAATTTTGTAACTATTTATTCATTTTTATGTCAAGAATCGCTTTTTTATGTTATAATTAACTTATCTGTGTTATTCGTGAAAATGGAGGAAGAATATGGCCAATTTTTTTAGCAATTACGGTCTGGACTATTTAGATAATGATGAACAGGAACTGACTTCTCTTATCCAGTCCGCAATCAAAAATGGCAATAGTTTCAAAGGCTATGGCGGATACAACTACATATGCAAAGATTTTGGTGATATGGAGCTTATCGTTCACACCAGGGAGAATCCTTCTACAGGTAATTTGGATTTTCTTGACTGTGACACTCACGGCATGACTGACTGTGTCTGGAACGTAAAGCTCAACCATGTAGGAAACATTTCCATGGAAGACCAATTGCCTTCCAGAAAGATTTGTATGGTTAAGAATGCAGATACCGGAATTGGCTGTGCTATCATTCATGTTATGAACAGTGATATTCTTCCAAGTTATCTTCCTGACGATTTGCTTTCCCTTCAGCTGGTTGGGTATCCATCGTCGATTCATTACTACGAGAACGATTATCAGTTTTTCGATACATTGGAGGCAAATGATCTTGGATGCTATCAGGGGGTTGCACTCAACCATATTGCACCTCTCAACTTTTTGAAAAAGTACGGAAATACTGCACCCGGAACCGAATACAGACTAGGGGAAGGTGAAGACACAATGACACTTCACGCCGTAGTCAAAGAAGTATACCAGGGTGTTGTTAATACAAAAGGTGAAGAAATGGAGTCTTTTATTCGCTGCATTGTTGACACAAATTTTGGCGAATTGGAGATTGCTCATACCATGAATCAGGTTGATAGGGCAGAGCGCCACAATATAAAAGAAGGTGCTATTGTCTCTGCTGATTTACTTCTGTCAGGTGACGTTGCCATATTTGACTATCAGGAAGGTCGTATTTTTGATGAGAAGCATCATCTCATGCTTCTTCGTTCTGTATTTGCAAACGGAGATTTTGAGAGACTTGCCTCAGTTCTTTCTGATGAGTGTGCACTTGTTTCTGAAGATTCCGGAAGTAAGGTTGTTGGAAAACAGGCGATTATGGATTACCTCAAAAGCGTGTACACCAATTCCAGCAACACATTTTCAACCAGATTTATTACTATCTCCGACACATTTGAATGTGATTCGAATTTTCCTTACAGAGAGGGAAAGACAGGACTCGCACTGTCAGTTAACGGAGTCAAATCAGTCAAATCAATATTATTTATTGACACTCGAAAAGATGATAACAGGAAGAAGATTTCAAAGATTCTCATAACAGGACGTTCAGGTTGTGATTACGACTTTTTGATTCCAAATGAGATTCACGAAGACGCTTCTTCACCTGACGGTACAAACGAAAAACCTGAAGTATTAAAGGAGACTTCTGACACTTCTAAGCATTCTGACAATTCCCAATTAGCCGGAGACGCTTCAGAAGGCGAAAAAGTCAAATCCTTTGACACTGTACTTTATGAACTTACAGAATCTATCATTTCAAGAAGTAATCTTCTTGGTTTCCTTGAAGATGAAGATTCTAATTATGAATATATTTCTACCAGCAAGAACAGAGATCACTATCTCAGCATTGCCAACCATATGGTCAAGTCCATTCTCAATTACGCAGAACAGGATTTTGCCGTTTCAGTCAAGAACATGCTGGGTTATCTGTTTGCAAAGTCTTTCGAATCAAAGATTGGCTATGTGCGTTTCAACGTTGACTCTGTCAAGTTTTCAGTGAACGATATGCTTCACGGAACTATTCAGACGCAGCTTGGAGACGCCATGCTTGAATTATTGGAAGACTATTACAGAGAGGCTATGTCATTCTACAATGACTTCAAGTTACACAGTGATTTGAATAACCATTTGACCGACCGGGAACAGACTGACCTTCTCATTGAAACTACTATTCTGGTTCAACAGATTGCGGAACTGTATGCGATGCAGTATTCGAACATTTAATCTTTCGCATTTCTGCAGTCCGCCGAAGGCTTTATTCTCAGTCGGATATTGTACTTCCACTGAGAAGACTGCTTGCAGAATTTCAAATAGTTATGAGTTATAATTACAATTTTGTACGGAGGTATGCATATGGCCAATAACGAAACAAACGAAAACATTGTTGATGATATCAACAATACATCTGTCGATGATATATACGAAAAGTCAATTCACGATATTAGCGATAAGACCATTGATGATATTAACGAAGTAAAGAACGAACTTCAGATTACTGACTGGGAAGAAATAACTCAGAAGCAGCTTCTCCAGATTGGTTCCATGCTTCCAAACATCAGCCCTGAGTCTGCTCAGGAAATCATGGACAACCTTCCTGATTTTTCCGCAAATGCAAAGGAAGCTCTTCAGAGTGTACAGAATACTGTAGACACTGCTCTCAAGGAGAACAGCAGCAGCAACAAACAGGTTCTCGATATGTACAATCAGACCATCGACAATCTCAACGAACAGCTCAAGAGAGATGATCTCTCCGCTCAGGAAAAGGAAATCATTCTCAACAAGCTGTCCAGAATGTTGCAGGCAGCTGACAGAAAAGATTCTGAGAATAAGGAGTTTTTGAAGGTTATGACCAGCGTTCTTGCAACTACTACTATTGCGGTTTTTTCAATTGGTCTTGCAATCCTTGGCACAGCAAAAACCAGCCCGAAGGATTTGCTTCCAAAGAAGTAGGTGCAGCAATGCCAGCTCGAATCCGCAGATCTGCTTAGCTTTCGTGATTTTCATCCTTCGGATATCAAATCACTTTCGCTCGCGACAAAAAATACTTTGTCGCGTGTCTCGCTGATTTGGGTTCCCCAAATACATAAAAGAATAAATATTTGAAATCCTGCAAGCAGTCTTTCATAATATTTATTCTTTTATGTGCATGGCTGAATAGTTACCATTTAATATTCTACAAGCTTATATCCCGGTTGACATTTATTCAAAATGTTATTGTACAAATATTCATGACCTTCTTTACTGTTCATCATTGAATAGTCATACAAAACTGATGCGATGTCAAATACCGAAACCGCGAACACATCGCTATAAGCATACTGTCCGCTTTCAACCTTTGCATAAGCTCTTACTCTGATTGGCGCTTTAAAATAATTGACATTTTCTATAAATTTCATTGTCATCGCATAGACCTGATTGGTTGCTGTGTTATTAACGCTGTTTATTTTTCCTCTCTCAGTCGCTTTGAAAGAATAAACATTATTATTCTCAGTTTCCATATTCATGTCATCAACGCTTGTACTGTCTGCAAGCCCATATATAAGACCTGCCTCAATAACTTTATTATTTTGGTCGTTCACTGAATATATTACTCTGTGTCCACCGTATGATGTACTAATCTGATATCCATCAACCTTAACGGATACACCATTACAATAAGCTACTTGACAAAATAATTCCGATATTCTGTCAATGTTCGATGCCTCCTCCATATTTGAGTAGTCATCTCTTTCAAATTCTGCCCTGATAAGTGCCATTAGTCTAGTTATCTCGTATGTTTCACCCAAACTGTGACAGAATAAATAAGCTTTAATTAATGCTGAATACCACTCATCCTTTATAATTGTGTCCTGCAGTTCACTGTTATCAAATAAATTTGCCTTACGGTCTCTTACAAATTCGATTATCTGATAAATCTCCTTCGCATCATTCGGTCCATACTCATCTTCCTCCCCTATAAGGTGTCGGAGCATTGCCCCTACCTTACAAACAGTATATCTGTAGGGCATATCGCTATAACTAATATTGCCGTTACTATTAATAAGTTCTTCACACTTGTCGATTATATATTCGTCAAATGGGATTTTGTCACTGTTTTCCTGTAATACTTCTTTTGCCTTTATTCCAAAACCGTGGCAGAACTTTTCTTTAAGCGTATCATTTTCCCAAAACATTGAATCATAATAACGCAAAGACGAAGAAAGAAGCATTTTCTCCTCATTTTTCTCATCATCTTCAAAGTCATCTAAGCTATATGTATCACTTAGTTGCAGACTGTATTCGGCATCTGCTAATGCAAGATCAATACTATTCAACAACTCATAATAAACTACATAATAATCATATTGGCTTTCATGCATTTCCAGCTGTCTTCTCATTCTGTAAAGATACACACACCTATAATAATCATCTCGGCTCATAGTATTATTTTCATATTCATTCCTAAGATAAGATCCGATATTTCCCTCAATATAAATATCCTCTAATATGTACACTCTAAGCATTGACACAACTTTGATAATTGAGTCATCAACCTTATTCTTTTCAGAATAACTCTCGTAAGCTTTGCTAAAATAATCATAGCAATCCGTATTATCGGTATTCTGCAGATAATAGTTCAGATTATCAATCCAGTCTTTTGCAAAAGAACTGTCATATGAATTGTGTCCATTTGTTATATTTTCACCATCCTGAACTAAATAATCAGCTATTATCTCTGCTAAAGATATCTCGCCATGATTTTCGTATTCAACCAGTCCATTGACATATCCCAATAATCTTCTCTTGATATTTGCGTCACTGGCATCAATATTTCCAAGGCACCAATTCTCACACATGCCAACAAACTTATCTGTAATTGCCTCAGGATATTCTGTATCTGAGTTGTTCAAACTTTTAATCACTTCCGCAATCCAATAATAAGCTTTAGCCCCGAAGTTATTATCCTCCAACATATTTTCTCCGGAATCATATAATACATCTATTCCAATTGGTTCATATCCTGACAATTTAGCACACCACGATAATAATATTCCACAGATAACATTTATAGCATTATCCTTGTTAACATCATCTTCATATATAGCTGCTCTAGTCCATAACTTATTTACAACATTATATAGTGGATAATCACTATCACTATAATTATCTATTGCATCTATTGCATGTTTTACATCATTAATCCAATCATGTGCCTCATCTGACGTTGTATCTCCATATAACAGCTCCTGCCCCTCATTTATAAGATTACAGTAAATTATAGCATCTTCCGGTATCATTTCATTCTGTGCAAACAGATAATCTGTATCCCATTGTAATCCGGAACTATCAGAATTTCCATTCAATACCCAATTAATATAATCCTCTCTCAACCTCGAGCCCAAATAATCCAGCTTAAAGCGATGTGATGAATGTATTGCTTTAGCTATCCAAAAGTAGGTATCTTCGTTTACAGGGACCTCCCAAACATAGAACCCGTTTTCAACATGATTCAAAAAATCATAGTACCATTCTTCTTCTATATTTTCCATGAACTCTAATCTTTCCGGACCAAATGCAAAGTATCTTAAAAAGCCATAAATCGCTGTAAAATTCCACGAGTTCGGTTGCTCCGGTCTTCTAAGTATGGCTTCATACAGTGATTTCAGACATCTGATGTTCTCTCTCTCATAGCGAATTCTGGTAGTTCTTTTTTCGTAATCGCATAATACCTCCAAGTCGCTTACTGCACAACGGAAAGTTACGCAGTCGCCGCTCTCAAAATCAGAAGAATGACCATCTGCATACGCGTCATACAAATCCCTTATCATCAGGTTGGGAATCTCACCATGTTCACTTTCAAGATACGTGATATCTTGAAGCCCCATCAACATACCTGTAATGATATTACGATGACGTGTCACAACACTACTATTAATTGCCGTCCCCGACTTATTATATCTAGGCTTTATTGTTTCACAAAAATCAAGAAGGAACGAAGTTGATGTATATCCGTCAATTTCTGACATATTATTAATGACTGTGTCAATCCATCGTGCCATTCGATACTGATTTTCACCAAATTCCCCTCCTTTATCAATCAGTTCGGAAATTATCCAGTATTTATCTTCAGCTTCAGCTTGACTTATCGTATTTGCATCAACTACGCTGACATTCATAAGTTGAACCGGAACCATCAATACAACTGCCAATACCAGGGAGATAATTCTTTTTATTGTATTTGATTTTATTATCCTTGTTTCTGACATCTTTGACTTTATTATCATTGTTTTCACGCTTTTCAAAATTTCATCCTTGATTTATTCAGTTTTACATTTCCCGTCTTTTCGGATGCCTTTCCTTATAATTTTCTTTTATTTTCTTTTATGCATTTAGTTATTTTTGCTTTCATAAATAATCTGTTTGCTGTTAAATAATTTGTTTATTTTTGTCATCTAGTATAAGTGTTTTTAATTAACTATACCTTTCGGTTGTAGCCATGTACTTTATACAAGCACTCTTAGAAGATTTCAATGGTGGTGTTATTTAAAAATCGTTATACTAGGCTTCATAATCTTTTGTGATATTATTTACCCACTTCTTACTTCTATACCTCTTAAATACCCACGGCCACTTCACAAATTCGTCCGTGCAGAGAAGAAGATAAACCACAAGCGGTGGAAGTTTCAAAACAAACGCTGCGATAAACCCAAGCGGTACCGCATAGCCCCACATGTCTATGGTATCACATATAAGTCCAAACTTTGTATCTCCACCTGCTCTGAAAATTCCTGCAATCAGAGTCGTGTTAACTGCTCCACCCATAATATATATAACATTTATCAGAAGCATGCAGGTAAGATATTTTATGGCTTGTTCTGTCATGTCGGAATGAAGTTTGTAATACTGAACAACCGGATATGTGGAAATCAGAATCAGAACTCCTCCTATGGCACCTGCAACCACCGTCATATTCAACAGTCTTGCGCCGTCTTTTTCCGCTTTTTTCAAATCTCCCATTCCAATATATTTTCCAAGCCATATAGTAGTTGCGCTGGCTATTGCAAAACACAATACCATTGCAAAATTTCTCACAACTCCCACAACCGAATTTGCGGCAACTATATCTGTACTTATATGACCAAGAATCACTGAATACATGGAAAATGCAGTTCCCCAAGCCATATCATTTACCATTGCGGGAACAACCATTGTGAGGAAATCTTTGAATAAAATCTTATTTCTCTTAAAAATATAAGACAACCTAATTTTGACATTCTTTGAAGCAAAAGAAACTCCAAAGCACAATATCAGCTGAATTCCTCTTGAAATACTTGTTGCAAGAGCAGCACCTGCCGCTCCCATCTTTGGAAATCCAAACAATCCGAAAATCAATACTGCATTTAATATTATGTTCCAAACAATTGCAGCTGATGACAATACTGTTACTATGGATACTCTCTCAACACTTCTGAGTGTCGCCATATAAACCTCTGTTATGGACCAGCAAAAATACGAAAATCCCACATATTTGAGGTAAGTTCCACCTATTGTTATCAATTCCGGATCACTGGTAAATAATTTCATCATCAATTCAGGAATAGTCAGTGTTAATAAAAACATCACTATTCCCACGCAAACTGAAAATCTGAGTGCTATCCCCTCCACAAGTTCGATGGCCTTTATGTCCTTCTTTCCCCAATACTGTGCGCCAAGCAGCGTCACACCGGTTCCAACTCCAAAATAAACCATGAACAAAATGTTCGCATACTGTGCCGCAAGTGAGACCGCTGCCAATGACGACTGCCCAACTTTTGTCAGCATTACAACGTCCACTGAATGGACTGCTGCACTCAGAAGATTTTGTATAACGATGGGGAGAATCAGCTTAAAAATCTGCCTGTAAAAAATATTTTTCTCCGAATTCATACTCTTCCTTTCTATGTTACTGTTGTTTTTTGTTTTTCCTGTTTTCAACAGTCGTTCTTGTTATGTTCTTACTGTTGTTTTTCTTCTATTTCTGTTGCTTTTCTTCTTTTACTTCTCATCTCTAACGTTCTTGATATCTTTACAGACGATTTTGCAATTTTCTTCTTTTTCGTATGTAGCACTTAGATCTCTCACTCAGACGATTTTGCAATTTTCTTCTTTTTCGTATGTAAGCCCTAGATTTCTTACTCAGACGATTTTGCAATTTTCTCCTCTTTCGTATGTAGCACTTAGATCTCTCACTCAGACGATTTTGTTATTTTCTTCTCTTTCGTATGTAGCACTTAGATCTCTCACTCAGACGATTTTGTTATTTTCTTCTCTTTCGTATGTAGCACTTAGATCTCTCACTCAGACGATTTTGTAATTTTCTCCTCTTTCGTATGTAGTCCCTAGATCTCTTACTCAGACGATTTTGCAATTTTCTTCTTTTTCGTATGTAGTCCCCTACCATGGCGTCCAAGACTCGTTCGAACTTTACCAGAATTTGAATTTTCTTATCACTTTAATTGCAACTCTGTAGTGCCATGGTGTGAGATTCTTTCTTGCTTCCTTTAATTTCTCACGAATCGGCAAATGCTGCGGGCAGTGGCTTTCGCACTTTCCACACTCTACACAGTTTGCAATATCACTCATTTCTTTTTGGAGTGCTACTATCTGGATGTATTCGCTTCTGCCGGACATCTTGTTCTCCGTATACATCTGGTTGTAACACTTAAAAGCAGTTGGGATGTCAATACCTTTTGGGCATGGCATGCAATATCCGCAACCTGTACATCCAACCTTTGTTTTTTTATTTATCTCAGCCTTTACCTTTTCAATAAAAGTAAAATCCTCCTCAGTAAATTCTCCTGCCTTTGCTGAGTCTGCAATTCTGACATTTTCCTCAACCATCTCAGGGGAATTCATTCCTGACAGAACACAAGTAACCTGAGGCTGATTGAACAGCCACCTGAATGCCCACTCTGCTGCAGTCCATTTCTTTGGATGTTCTGCGATAAGTTTCTTCCCGCTGTCAGGCATAAGACCTACTAATTTTCCGCCTCTAAGTGGCTCCATTATTATTACAGGAATGTTCTTCTCAGCTGCAGCCATCAAGCCTTTTCTTCCTGCCTGACTGTGCTCATCCAAATAATTATACTGAATCTGACAGAAATCCCAGTCATAATCATTTAATATCTTAAGGAACATATCTGTATTTCCATGATAAGAAAAACCAAGATTAATAATCTTCCCCTCGGCTTTTTTCTTTTCGATCCACTGCTCAATTCCCAATGCCTTGAGTTTCTCCCACGCAGCCACGTCTGTGAGCATATGCATGAGATAGTAATCTATATGATCTGTTCTGAGTCTGCTAAGCTGCTCATTAAAATATTTGTCAAGGGCTGCCTCAGACTTAATAAGATACTGTGGAAGTTTTGTTGCAATATACACTTTGTCACGACAATTGTTTCTCTCAAGAATTTCTCCAACCGCGGCTTCGCTCCCCGGGTAAATATATGCAGTGTCAAGATAGTTTACCCCATTCTCAATCGCATACATAATCTCTTTCTCTGTTTTATCAATATCAATCCCGGTCCCTTTTCTTGAGAATCTCATACAGCCATATCCCAACATGGAAATATCGCGTCCGTATTTATCTTTTCTATATTGCATATTACACCTTCTTCCTCTAGTCTTCGAACACTCTCTTGATACTGTCGTAGTGAAGGAATATTCCCTGATCCGCAAATTCCTTTATCTGATCATGAGTTGCAAACATATATCCGTCTGCTTCTGCTTCCTGCACTTTAACATCAGAGTCATCAATATCTCCGATATACTTGTAAATGTCAACAAAATAATTGTCGCCCTCGCCCGGATTCTCTCTCTTGTATGAGAAAACATATCCTCCGTCTAAATTTGCGACATCAATTCCCGTTTCTTCCATTAGTTCTCTTCTGACAGCTTCTTCTGACTCTTCACCTGCCATGCATGCTCCGCCTGATACTTCCCACCAGCCCGGCGCCCATGCTTTTGTCATTACTCTCTTTGTGATGAGATATGTTCCGTCAGGTCGTCCAATTACTCCTAAGACAGTGAGATGATACTCTCCATCTTTCAGGCACCAATCATTTCTCTGCATTGTCCTTCCTGTTTTTTGTTTATTTTCATCATAAATATCCCAATATTCCATTGTTCTTAATTCCTTTCTGTGACTAAAAAACGTCATAATCCACCTTAAATTTTACTTCATACATCACATTTTTTCAACTTATCATGATTAATCCTGTTTCAACAACTCTTATAATCAGCCGCCTTTCCTCTATTAATTGCAACTTATGAATCATCTTTTTTCCACATTAATTTTTTATAATTTGTAAAAAATCATTTTTTCACATAAAAAATTTCGCATTATTTACAATTTAATGCTATAATATGCTTTGAATTACTTTTGAACGAGGTTTTTATCATGAAAAATTTTTATCAAAAAGATGAGTTCATTCTATCTAATGTATTTGGTGCAGTGTGCATCATAGGTGGATTATTGCTCATCAAAATAGATATTATTTTACCTATACTACTTATTTTGTTGGGTATGTATTATCTGATTCTAATTTGGGGAACTAAGCAGTATGCATCAAAGCCCGATAACAGAGTTGCTGATTTTTTTAATTATTTAGCGAGTATCAATTATTACATTCTCGCAACATTCGGTGCTTTGATATTGATTGTTGCACTACTCAAGAATATGCCTGCAATGATTTCTGTTTCTAAGAATCACCATTGGGTTGCATTTGCAATTATTATCGTAGGAATTTTAATTGTTTGCGCAATAAGATTTATTCTTTTTGGAAATTATAGTTTTGCGAAGGCACCTGCCAAATCTTCACGCAGTTCAAGAACAACTCAAAGTTCTGCCAGAAGAGCAAGAACGGGCAGAAATACAAATTCAAGAAGCCATGCTAATGAATCTAACAACAAATCACAGGATTCATTGTATGATGATGATGATTCCATAACAGATAATGGTTCATTGTACGACGATGATTCCATAACAGATAATGGTTCGTTGTACGACGATGATTCCATGACAGATGATGCTTCCTATGAATATGCAGATACTGCTGACGCTGCAAACACAGTTGATTATTCTTCACATCAGGAAGAATTAGCAGAGATGAACTCTTCTATCGAAGCTGCAATTAACAACGATGATGTAGATGTTGATGAAGCAATCGGTAATTTGTTTGATGATTATGATGTTAATACTGAAGACTATGCAAGCTCTTCCGATGTAAATGCTGAAGCTTATGTAAACTCTTCCGACACCGGTTATGAATACGCTTCAGAAAATGATTCGACAGGCATTACACCTTCACGGACTACTGAGGATCTTGTTGAGTCATCTGACAGTGAAGCTGCAAAAGCAATCAGACGAATCAGAGAGAGCGTATCTTCTCCTAGCCAATATCTTGCGCGTAAAAAGAGCAATTCAGGTACAGCTAAGGAATATGCTGATGACATAAACGTTGGTCAGGTTGAGATTCCTTACTATCTCAAAAAGAAACTTATTTCCTATTGTCCGGACTGTGGAGCCACTCTTGAGGGTGATTTTCTCCTCTGTGAGAATTGTGGCGGTGTCATGAGACAGAAGCATGTAGATATTGAGTAACATTAAATTCATTAAATAACACACAGAAAAAAAAGGTGAAAAGAACATTTTTCTTTCCACCTTTTTTTATGCCTCATATTCTTATTATCGATTCTGAGTACCAAAATCATTTCTAACCTCATCAGCTAAAAAGTTGTCCTAAACTCATCAATCACAAAGCATCATCGGCACATCAGCTAAAAAATATTCCTAACTCCGTCAGTCAAAATACACACCAACTCATCAATAATAGTTTCCAGCTCTTCTCTTTTAATGGATCTGCTTTTTATCTTATCTGTTAGACTTATCATGATTGATTCAACTATGAATCTGATATTCTCTATGGAAACATTTCGCAAATCGCCTTCTGACACTCCAAAATCCACAACTTTTCCAACCCGGTTCCAAAGTGAATCTAACATCATATCCATTTCGCGAATCACTGCTTCACCACTCTCTTTGGTTTCTTTGAGTTCCAGCATCGCCCTTATATTATATTCCCAAAAACTCTCTGATATTATAAACAGCAATTCTCTCAGAATATCAACCGCTTCCAAACTTTCGTCCTCAAAAACCTGATCTACGCGCTCAAATATGCTTTCGAAAATAGAATCCACCATTTCAACCAGCAACATATTCTTATTTCCAAAAATACGATAGATTGTCTTCTTACTGGTCTTTGTGTTTTTTGCAATTGTGTCTACGGAAAAGTCTGCACCACACTCTATGAATCTGTTCTTTGCTTCTGAAATTATCTTTTTTCTAACAGTCTTTTCATCTTCCATAAGCACCTCCGTTTTGAGTATCCAAAACTAATTCTGTCCGGATGCACTCCCCCACTTTAACTTTACAAAATCAAACCTGCTGCTTTGCTATTGTTGCTTTACTATCCTCCGTTTAACTCTTCCATATGGGCATGCTACTAGCATGTATCCAATCAAAATAGATGCCACCACAGAAACAGCTACCCCTATACCAATGTACGTTTTATAAAAATTAAGTGTCAATGCCACGCCAATTAGCATGACAGATATCATTATAATTATATTCTTCACTGCAACAGCGTTTCTTCTATCTTTTATGGAATAAGGATAGTAAGTTAATTCTTTTCTAGGTCTGCTCTTTTGTGCAACGAGCTCTCTAATAAACTTTATCATGTCCTTCATATCGTCAAACTGCTCCAAAGCTACTGTTTCATACACATCCTGTCTATTGTTCTGATAGTACTTTATAACAGCTGCTTCGTCATACATTTCTATTTCTGTGGAAAAAATTTCCAGTTTATCTTTATATAATCTGATTATTGTTAGAAAAGGCTTTATCAGTTCATATTTTCCCTCACCCTTTCTCGTCTCAAGTTCAACCAGATTGAGGAGAAGTCTGTCATTATTCAAATCTTCCCTGATATCAAAATTCTTCAACCCCTTTGAAAGTCCTCCGTCAATCAGTCCTTTTAAAGCCATTGTCAGGTTACTCTTTTCATTTTGTTCAATATAATTTCTTATTTTTTTGCTCATTTCTTTGTCCTAAATCTCTATTTTCTAATTGTTGTATTATTTTATTTTTATCATATCACTTCAGTTCTTAGTCAAAGTACTTTCAGTTATCCTAATCCATCTCTTTTCCAGAGTTCTTTCAGTTATCCTAATCCATCTCTTTTCCAAAAAAATTTTCTAACTATGTTACTCTCATGCCTTGCGGATTACTTTTTTGTACCTCTCAATTGGGTACGGTAACAGATTTGTATCTTTTTCAAAAACGTCAACAACTGTTGCCTTTGTTTCACCATCATATCCCGGAACTACAACAGTGTCCCCTTCTTTTACATCCTCTAAATCACAAATATAATCGTAGGTTCTGTCTGTACGTCCGAAGGTCACTCTCGCCATCCTTACAATTTCATTTGACAAATCATCTTTTGGCCTCTTGAAAATGTACACGCCATCTTTTATTGTTGCAACTACCTGATCGTCAAAATAGAATACGACAACCCCGTCACCATCCTGATCCTGACTCATTCTTATCGCGTCAAACAACACACTCTTCTCATTGTTAACAGTCCAAATAGTCTCAGGATCATCAAGAATAACAGATACCTTGTCTACTAATTTACAAAAACCGACGCAGCACACTGTCATCAGAATGGATTTTGATTTGTCAGTGTCCATTCTCGGAACTCGCTCAACAGTCAATTCGTATCTGTTATCCTTCTGCTTCTTATATGTCAGCAGACACCTTGTTCCCTCTGAACACATATTTGTGAAAAACCACGGATAGTCCATTGCAAATCTCTTTAGCCTGATTGCAATTCCAGCTTCATCCAGAATATCTTCAACATTCTTTCGAGCCTCGATTATTTTTGCCTCAACGGTGGAATCACCATAATAATTCACCACGTTCTTTCTCATTGCAATGGCATACTCAGCCTGCATGTAATAAAAATACGCTTCCTGAACAGCGTAAATATTGTCTCCCTTTAATCTTGCAAGATTGCCCATACGAAAAGCAGCATCGGCAAATTTGGAATCAAATCTTCCCTTCTCTATGAGTTTGAGGTTCTCCTCGTAAACAAATGCACATAGATTCTCTGCCCTGTCCAGACTCTGATGAACATAATAGCCGTTAATATACATGTCTGCTATCTTATAAATCGACTCATATATTCCGCCCATAGCTCCCATTGAAAAATACTTATAAGCCAGTTCATAATCAGGGACACCGTCACTGCATCTGCCATAATAGTAAATATATCCAAGGGTATTAGCCGGATAAGGATCATCTGTCAACTCAACAAGTTTTAAAAGACAATCCCTTGATTTCTTCCAGTCACAAGGATAGAGTTCATTTCCACCGTAAGTTGCATAGCCTTTAATTCTTAGAGCCTCAACATTATTCTTCTTGCACAGCTGCTCAACAAATCTCTTGTAAGCACTAAGTTCTGCTCCGGACATCTTGTCATAGCAGTTCTCTCTCTCCACTATATACTTTGTCTTAATCTCATCCACATATCTGCGAGACCAGACCGGCTTTTCCTTATCCTCAAGATAGAATGTAATGCAGTCTATACACGTATCAAGGTCCATGACATCGCACACGCAATCTTCCATATCGGCGGTGTGACACATCTCTTCAATCTTTTCAAAAACATATGCAAGCACAAACTTCTCATTCTTTGTCAGTGTATACTCAGGATATTCTGTATAGGATATCTCCTCTGCATCCCTAACAATGATAGGATGTGCTCCCATACTCTTGTAAAACTCAACTGCATCCTTGAAAGTATCCGAAATAAGTTCATACCATTCTGCATAGAACTGTTCAAATGTAATCTTTTCTCTTTTTACTCTCTCCAATGCCGCACGCACATCTTCAGCAGTAATTCTGTAATGTGATTTGCAGACAAAATTAGCCCTGATGGATTCACCCATGATATCATCAAGGTTTCTCTCAAATCTGCAGATTTCTTTGAGGTTAGTTTCAGTAATATCTACATGCTTCATACTGCCTCCCTTCCGCGCCTGCCGTTCACTGCAATTAGATAATAATTTTAGGAGTGACCCGGCATTTATACACAAATATGCTATGTTTATAAGGCATCTTCATATGTATTTGCTTATGTGACACCTTCATATGTATTTGCTTATATGACACCTTCATATGTTCATTTCTATATGGAATATTATCCCGTTTCTGTCCGTACAAATCAAAGCCCTAATAAGCTTTGTTACATACTTCTATAATACCATTTTGGAGAGACCGTTTCAACAAATTAAAATATGCAGATTTCATTTGTTTTTATTCTTTTTCAATCCATATTTACAATATCTTTTATTACTTCTCCTGCTATAATCAGCCCTGCAACCGAAGGCACAAATGCAGTGCTTCCCGGAGTACTTCTCTTGTTTGATTTCTTCTCAATTTCAGGATTTTCAAAATCATTTTCGTTGTAGGCTTTTACAGTTTTTTCATCCTGCTTTACAGGCAGTTCTTCCGAGTAAACTACCTTTAATTTCTTTATTCCTCTGCTCTTTAATTCTCTTCTCATAACTTTGGCAAGAGGACATACTTTTGTCTTGTAAATATCCGCAACCTTAAACTGCGTCGGATCAAGTTTATTTCCTGCTCCCATGCTGCTTATAACCGGTACGCCTTCTTCTTTTGCTTTTACAATAACAGACAATTTTGCCGCCACAGTATCAACTGCATCAACCACATAATCATACTTCGAGAAATCAAATTCATCTGCATTTTCCGGAAGGAAGAAACAGTTGTGTATCTCTACCTCAACCTCAGGATTTATATCTTTCATTCTGTCTCGCATAACTTCTGTTTTGTATTTTCCGACTGTACTGTGAAGAGCTATTATCTGTCTGTTGATATTGGTAAGACTTACAGTGTCATTGTCAATCAAATCGAAGTGGCCAACCCCGCTTCTTGCAAGAGCCTCACACACATATCCGCCAACCCCTCCGATTCCAAACACTGCAACTCTGGCATTTGCCAATTTATCTACGCCTTCTTCTCCAATGAGGAGTTTTGTTCTTGAAAACTGATCTATCATTTTGTTATCTTCTTTCTTATCTTCTTACCCCCACCTTCACTTTGTTTAGAGGGGGCATCTTCTTCTTAGTTATCAATCATACTGATACTTCCGGTTTCAACCCGATTATCATCCATTCTGACACTTATGATTTTTATCACTTCGGTTCAAAACTGTCGAATATCATTATCTGAAAATTCTTCTTTGCTCTTTTAAGCTGCTTCTGCGATCTGATGGTCCACCCAGCGTTTGCCACGTTGAATAACTTTCTGCAAATAACATATGAAAACTGCGCAGCGTGTTTTTGCTTGTAGGAAATAAAGTCCGGTTTTGCATAAAAATTAAGTAACAGATTTGACATTAATATTTTCTTTAAAGGAGACAAATCACTGTTGCTGAACCAGAAATTCATGGAAAGCTGTCCTCTCAAAATCTCCGGTCTGTTATTTTTTAGCCATCCAAGCACTCTCGGCTCAAAGGACTGGACACAATACACTCCGTCATAACTCTTCATCACATCAGTAACTTTTTCAATGGTGCCAATGTAGTCGCCTTCAGGTTTTATTTCTATTAACAGTGGTACTTTACCTGATATCATTGATAACACATCAGTGTATTTAGGTATCTTTTCCTCGGTATCACCAAGCCTAAAAAACATAAGTTCCTCATAAGTGCAATCTGTCAGTTTTCTGTCAACGCCACACATTCTCTCCAAAGAAGCATCATGAAAAACCACAAGTTCGCCGTCTGTCGTGGCCTGCACGTCCAATTCGATACCGTATCCCTTTTCCACAGCCCTGACAAATGCCGGCATGGAATTTTCCGGTGCATTCTCATAATCGAAAAACCCCCTGTGAGCTATATATGTATCCTCAAAAGGTTTCAGTTGCTCTCTTCTTCCGGAGTTTGGCTTAAGCAAAAATAAATATGCCACCAACAATATCAAAATAATTGCTCCAATAATCATAATGTCATCTCCAAATTGTATTAATATAATATCTGTATTACTTGCCTTTAATATAAATATCTGTATTACTTGCCTTTAATATAAATATCTGTATTTTATTTGCAATTAATACATTTTTCTGTATTTCAATCTACTTTCGTTTAATATATTTTCCTCAGCTTCTTTACCCCAACTGTTTTTAACAGTAACATCATTCCCGCAACAGCAAGAACCTCAATAATAAAATAACTTACCATCAACGGTTTGGTTGAATTTTCAACCCTGTATAAATCCATCATTTTAATTGATTCAATCATAATTATTAGCGGAATCCCCCCACCAATTACCATGGTTGTAATGCTCCCCACATTTAATCTTGTCACTGTGGATTCACTGGTCCAATTCAATTTTGGCTTCATAAGATTGATGAATAATCCAAGCCCTGCCGTAAACAAAGGATACAGCATTGTTATAAGAAGTGTCATTGCACTCACAAACAAATTCTGCCTTGCAATCACAAGCAGTTCAGCATCAAATATTAACACGGGTACTATCGTTATAAAATAGTGCAGTTTTATCTTAGTTTTGATGATTGTCCACTCTCTTACCGGAAGAGATTTTAATATCCACAAATTCTTTCCCTCCAAGGAAATTGAAGGGGCTGTTATTGTATTTAGCGATATCATAATGCATATAAGCGAAATATTGAGTATCGGCACAAAATTTATATTAGAATCAATCATCATTTCTATAAGTTTAAAAATATCATTTCCCTTAAATAACATAAGCACGGATAACACCATCATAAACACTGTTCCGAATGAACAATTAAGAATGTAAGTTGCGCAGGACAAGTATCTTTTAATATCCTTATATACCAAAGTATTTGCCTGACTTTTTGTTTTTATCTGACCGGCATCAAAAGCCTTTACCACCCTGGCGTTTTGCTTTGTAATATATCCAAGATACTTCTTTTCAAAAACAAAAAACAGAAGCAATGCACATGCAATTACGACTATCCAAACTATCATTAGCAGACCAATGTTTCCGGAAAACGCCTGCCCAATCAGATATATCAAATGATTGCTACTTTGAACCTTTTCGCCAAGTTTTCCCACATTGTCCGTGACCTCTTCGAAAATCCCTGTTATCTTAACAAACAAAAAATAGTAAATGGCCAATGCCCCAACTGTCATTAATGCATTTGCCCTCTTTTTACTTTTATTTGAGTTCCTGCTCATAAATGCCACACATGCCCATCCGCCAATTGTTGAAAGCATCAATACCACTATTGAAACAATAATCACCAAAGATACAGATGCCACAATACTTCCGGCACTCATTTGAACATTATGATAATAGGTTACAATCCCCGGTATCATTATCAGTGCACTGATTGTTCCGCCAATTATGTAAATATAACTCAATCTGCTTGCAATAATACTTCTCACCGGAACAGGCAGCGCCAACAACAAATCATTATCCTTTGGTGCAAACACTACTTCATGTGTGTTAAAAATCGATATCATGGTCCCCACAAGAATTGCCAGAAAACTAATCATGAGCAAATAAAGCCACTCCAGATGATATTCATGGAGTGGTAAAATCAATTCTTTAGAAATCTTTAACATACCTAAATTTATTACAAGTACGCCTATAGCAACCGTCAAAATATTTATTATTATCCCACTAATCTGAGATTTTCTTTTACCTGATTTTTTATTTATAAACGAAGAACTGATAAATTGAAGTAACTGCGACTTAATAAGAATTCTAGTCATTGCTGCCCTCCATTTCAAGGAAAACACTCTCAAGAGAAGAATCACCTTTTACTTCTTCAACGGTTCCGCACTTTACGAGATTTCCCTTTATAATTATTGCCACCTTATCACACAATTTTTCCGCCACGTCAAGCACATGAGTTGAAAAGAAAATCGAACCACCGTTATTGCAATGTTCTCTCATCATCTCTTTTAATGTAAATGCCGCTTTTGGATCAAGCCCCACAAAGGGTTCATCCATAATTATTAGTTTCGGCTCGTGAACCCAGGCAGAAATTATGGCAAGCTTCTGCTTCATGCCATGAGAGTATCCCGACAACAGTTCGGACAGACTGTCTGTTATTCCAAACATGTCCGCATACTTAACTATTCTCTCACTTCTCGTCTGATTTTCAACCCCAAAAATATCAGCAATAAAATTTAAGAACTGAATTCCTGTCATATACTCATACAAATCAGGGTTATCCGGAATATACGCTATCTTTTTCTTACATTCGATGGGATTATCCTTAACGGAAATCCCATCAATCTTTATCTCACCTTCATTAAAATCAATTATGCCGCAACATGACTTGATAGTCGTGGTCTTTCCGGCACCGTTGTGTCCGATAAAACCATATAGCTCACCGGGCTTGATATGAAGCGACAAATCCTTAACTGCAACTTTATCCCCATACTCTTTTGTCAAATTAATAATCTGTAACATATCCCCTCCGAAATTTTTTATTTTTTGCTTTTACTTTTTTTATTTTTATGCATTTCATTTTTTTGTTTTTTTAATTTATTAGTCTTTTATGATTGCCTTGGTTATCTTCTTCTTCATTTTGCAAGTCTTATCCTTGCAGTTCACGCATCTGAGATTTTCATTTGTTCCTTCCCAGAACTTTTCAGGATATTTTATGTACTTTATCTCCCAATGAATTAAAACTACAGCGGATGTAAAGAACAGACTCCAACTGTAAAAATTTCTTATAAAAAGCATTGGTGTAAACATCATAAAATGTCCCCAGTCAAATATTCTGCAGTTGACGCAGCATTTATTTTTCATAATAAATGTTTGAAACGGGCAGAAAAACAGAATGCATATATAATCACATACAAAATAAAATACCGACAGCATAACAAGATCTGTCTCGTCGATTATATGAAACAGATACAGCAGTCCCCAGAGACCGTTAAAAATCAGCCACACAAGCATAACCATCCATGCTCTTTTGTTCTGATCCTGAATGAATCTGTACATTTCCAGTTCCTTGCCAACTTCCTGAGCAGGCTTTGGCTGGGCTTTTAATTTTTTTAATGCCATGGTGACAACTTCCCCCGGGAATAGATGTCTTAGCATCATAACCATAAACATGAGCCACACAACATGCATAAAGCAAATTCCCATGGATATCGGTTGTACTACCAGTTCTCTCAAATGCTCCTTATCATATATATAAATAGATAAAATAATTCCAAATATCCCCAGCCTGATAAATAATTTGACCAGATATCTTCCCATCATCTTTGTCATTCTTTTTCCTCTTTCTACTGTGTAATTCATTCAATAACGCTCCCGGCGTTCTTCCCCCCAATTTAATTCACTATGCTATTACTTTAGATAACACGAAGGATATTTCACCCTGCTACTTCTTGAGATATTCTGCAAGATATGCCTCAAACTTAGGTGTCCACAAATTATCATATCCAAGTCTTGTCGGATGAATTGCGTCCTTCATGTATCCCGCTTTTGCAGGTGTCATATCAGGATCTGTCCACAAATCAATAAGTCCTATATTCCATTTTTTCACAACATCGTAAGTTTTTTGAACCATCTGCTCATAATGAGTGTTAGCATACTTAGGACTTGTGTAAATGACAATAGGACAATTCCATGTATTCTTAACATATGCAATAATTGTTTCCATTGCACCAACTACCGTCTTGTCATTAAAATCCTTGATATCAGTACTTGTTGATACTTCGCCGATAGTTTTCTTATTTGTTGCATCATTTGTAGATAACTGAAGAACAAAAATATCAATCTTCTTATTTGCATCAATCTCATTCATCATTCTTGCCACATAAGACGTACTGCTCTCATTTACAAGTGTCGTTCCATCCACCGCATATTTTTCACAGACTGTTCCGTTGTGCTTTGCAGCAATTCCATCTGCCATGGTATATCCGTTCGAACCGTATCCTCTTGTAACCGACGAGCCAAGCCATACAATAGTCTTTCCATCTAAAATAGAAGTATCTGCCATAGTCGTTTCCTCCTCTTTTGTTGTTTCTTCAACTTTTTTATTTGCTTCTTTGTTTGCATTGTCACTCTTTTTTGTAACTGTGACTTTTAAAGTCAATTTCTTATTCTGTACCTTTTTTCCTTTTTTTATTTTTAATGTAATTTTTACTTTGGTGTTTCCTTCTTTAACACCGCTGACCTTTATTTTGGTTTTTCCATTCTTTTTGACTTTGGCAACTTTTTTATTACCTGTTGTAACTTTGATACTCTTAATATTTTTAGCATTCAGGTTCTTAACTATAACTGTCTTTGTCTCACCAACTGCTACTGTTACGCTTTTTTTAGACAGTTTAACTGTCTTTGCATTTGCGACTGTTCCAACTGAAAGTGTCATTGTTGCTGCCAGTACAACTGCCATTCCCTTTTTTAATGATTTTTTTAATGATACTTTCAATGTTCTTTTTAATAATCTCTCCATGTTTCTTATAATCCCCTTTCATTTTTGTTTTTTTAATTATTCTTTTTCACAAATGTGCTTTTTTATTTTCTAACATCACTGTGCTTTTTTATTTATTTAAGTTTTTTATTCCTGTAACATCAGGCTTAGCTCGTACTGGAATGAATCCAACTCATTGTTATTTATTTTTATCGCCTCTGCAATATCATAGTCTATCAGTCTGTCGTTCTTAATTGCCACAATTCTGTTTTGTCTTCCCTGTAACAAAATCTCAATGGAATAAGCCCCCATGAGTGAGGCGTACATTCTGTCCTTGGCACTTGGCTGACCGCCTCTTTGAAGATATCCAAGAACTGATACTCTCGATTCAAACCCCGTCTTATCGCGAATCCTATCTGCAAGGGCCTGTGCATCGGTAACTCCCTCTGCCACCACAACAAGATAACTGTTTCTCCCGTCTGCATGACGTCTGGTTATGGCATCCGTAACACTATCATAATTTCCATCCCACTTCTCCGGAAGCAAAATAGCATCTGCCGATGTAGCCATTCCTGCCCACAGAGCAATGTACCCTCTCTTTCGCCCCATGACTTCCACAACGCTGCATCTTCCGTGAGAAACGGAAGAATCCCTGATTCTGTCGATTGCTTCCATTGCTGTATTGGCAGCTGTATCAAATCCCAGCGTATATTCCGTGCAGGATACATCTCTGTCGATTGTTCCCGGAATACATATGATATTAATGCCTTCCCTGCAAAATTCAATAGCACCTCTAAGCGTCCCATCACCTCCAATTACAACAACCGCATCAATGCCATTCTCCCTTAGATTTGAAGCAGCCTTTTCTCTGTAAATCTTGTCAAGAAACCTTTCACTCCTACTTGTAAATAGAAATGTTCCTCCCTGATTGTTGACGTTTCTCACATCATCAATTGAAAGAACTTTAGTCTCCCAGTCAATAAGACCATCGTATCCTCTATACACACCCACCACTTCAATTCCTGCTTTGGTCGCGCTAAACACAACTGCGCGAAGTGCTGAATTCATCCCCGGAGCATCTCCTCCGCTGGCAAGCAATGCAATTCTTCTAATTTCTCCCATATTTTTTACTCCTATTACGGCCAAATGTTTATTTCACAAATTTCGTTTTTATAGTTATCAATTCAACGATTCAGTTAATTAATTAATTTCCAATTCAACGATTCAGTTCATTAAATCAATTTTAAATTTGTCTTTTCAAATCACAGACCCAACATTTCATTTACCTTTTTCATTCTGTCATAGAATTCCTCAAAGAAATCATCACCATAAGGTGTCTGATAAAAAGTCTTAACCACAAGTAAATTAAGAACTCTGACATTATTTTCTGAAAGGTCTGCAAGATTCTCCTGAAGGTCTACCATGAACTTGTGCCAACATCTTATATAAGATTCATATCCGTAAATATCAGGGAAACCTATCCATTTCTTTACCTTGATTTTTCCTTTATTATTTACAGGGCACTCATGAACCTGCAGGAAATATTTGAATCCTTCTTCATTATAATACCTTCCCAAAGGAAACATTCTGCAAATTCCCGGTCTGAATTGATGGACCTCACATCTTCCATCCTTTAGAAAGCCACATTTTCCGCTTTTCATACAGATATTTGGAAGAGTTATGCCATCCACCACATTCATCTCAACTTCAGTTTCAAGCAACTGTTCAAAAGTCTTATCTGTTCCTACCATAAGATTGAATACATCATAGGGATCAAGCACTATAGACTCACCCATTCCCGTGCAGCATTTATAGCAACCTTCACACCCGAAACAGTCTGCTCTCACCATATCATTATTATCGTATAACTTTCCATCTGATATATCTAATAAATCAACTTGTCTTTTCATAAATTCTATTCTTTCTTATTATACTACCATCACTTTGCACATGTCCCCTCGAAGTGAGAGTCCTCTCACTTCTGATATTTGTGACACACTATCATTATAATTTACCCCTATTGATATGTCTACAATATCGGGCAAACCAGATTTTGAAAAGTAACTATTCTTTTATGTATTTTGGGAACCCAAATCAGCGAGATACGCGACAAAACTTTTTTGTCGCGAGCGAAAGTGATTTGATATCCGAAGGATGAAAATCACGAAAGCTTAGCAGCTTTGCGGATTCGAGCTGGCATTGCTGAAAGGCTGAATAGTTACGTTGAAAAATCCGGTGGATCAGGTGCTTGGGAATTGAGGAATTAGATATTTGATAATCGAGATAGCACAGATTTTCGTTTGGCTCATCCCGGATAACGCGAAAAGACCGCTCTCTCGAGCGGTCTTACGCTATATGATATAAATCATATACAAAGGAAAAATGAGAAAAAACGGAAAACTGAAATATTATTTTTTAAATTGATATTTAAAAAATATATTCTTGTCTTGTAACTACAATATACAATGGAACCGTTTACATTTCAACCACTTCCCCCTCAAACGGTAACGTTTCCCCTTCAAACGGTGTAGATAAAAAATTTCATCTGACTCAAAAGAAATATTTTTCAAAAAATATGCCATCATTTTCCGGCATAATTGTTTAGCCGGCATCCCATATGAAGTTTTTTCCAAAAGGGTTGCCAGTAGAAACAAAAAGAAATGAAAACACATACATCCCAAAGCAGCTTTTTCCCAAACAGGATGCGAGGCTAAAGAATTTATGATGAAAAAGCATACATCCAAAGCAGATTTTTTCCAAAAAGTGATACCAAATTCCTGCAATTCAAAAAAGTGATACCAAATTTCCACAATACAGAAACCTGATATCACTTCTTTTATTTATTGGATATTATTTTACTAACTGATATCTCAATTGCCAATATCTTAATTGCTTACATATCAATTGCCAATATCTTAACTGCTTACATATCAATTGCTTATATCTCACCAACTAATATCACACCCAATAATATATATTAGAAAACTTTATCTTCTATTATTATTTCTTAGGACCTGCAGCTACTAATGCCTTACCAGCTTCATTTCCTTCGTACTTAGCAAAGTTCTTGATGAATCTTGATGCTAAATCTTCTGCCTTAGCTTCCCACTCTGAAGCATCTGCGTATGTATCACGTGGGTCAAGGATTGCAGGATCTACTCCCGGAAGTTCTGTTGGAACTTCGAAGTCAAACATAGGAATCTTCTTTGTTGGAGCATTGTTGATATCTCCGTTTAAGATAGCGTCGATGATTCCACGAGTATCTTTGATTGAGATTCTCTTTCCTGTTCCGTTCCATCCTGTGTTAACTAAGTAAGCCTTAGCTCCACTCTTCTCCATCTTCTTAACTAATTCTTCAGCGTATTTTGTTGGGTGAAGCTCTAAGAATGCCTGACCGAAACATGCTGAGAATGTAGGTGTTGGCTCTGTAATTCCTCTCTCTGTACCTGCAAGCTTAGCAGTAAATCCTGAAAGGAAGTAGTACTGTGTCTGCTCTGGTGTAAGGATTGATACTGGAGGTAATACTCCGAATGCATCTGCTGATAAGAAGATTACATTCTTTGCAGCTGGTGCTGAAGATACAGGACGAACAATGTTCTCAATGTGATTGATTGGGTAAGATACACGAGTATTCTCTGTAACGCTC
>JAEEGL016514558.1_pt1 | contig 46046 bp, 38 predicted proteins | sample 9134231 | NCBI WGS metagenome assembly JAEEGL01 (sample SAMN16246548, study PRJNA631951) | gut metagenome | biome: gut microbiome; feature: rumen; material: fiber-attached | host: Bos | place: Iran: Karaj | collected 2018-10 | reverse complement strand
GGATCCATTATGGTTGAAAGTGAGTATGGCGAAGGATCAACCTTTACTGTTATGCTTCCACAGCGCATAGTCAGCGATACTCCTATTGGAGATTTCAAGAGCAGAATGACAGGCGCCAGCAGAGACAGAAAAGAGTATAAAGAAAAACTCATAGCTCCTGAGGCTCAGCTTTTGGTAGTAGATGATACGCCAATGAACCATGTGGTAATCACAGAGCTCTTAAAGCCTACTCAGGTGCAGGTAGATTCTGCAAGAAGCGGACAGGAATGTATCGAGAAGCAGCATAAAAAGAAATATGACATCATCTTCCTGGATTACAGAATGCCGGGAATGGATGGTATTGAGACTCTGGATGAGATCAAGAAGGACACAGAAAGTCCTAATAAGAACACCCCGGTTATCGTTCTTACTGCAAATGCTATTTCCGGAGCAAAAGAGAATTTCATTAGGGAAGGTTTTGATGATTACCTCAGTAAGCCTGTAGAGAGCGACAAGCTTGAAGAGACACTTATTAAGTTCCTTCCAAAGGAAAAGGTTATTCTTTCCTCCCAGCGCGGCGAAGTACCTATAAATGAAGCGCCTGCGGAAGAAACATCTGACAGCTTCGACTGGATGAGCAGTCTTGAAAAGATTGACGTGGACGAGGGGCTTAAGAACTGCGGAACGAAGGATAGTTACCTGAGTATACTTAAGGTTTACTATGAGTCTGCCCCTATGACAGAGTCCAATATTGTGACTGCCTTTGAAGATGAGAACTGGAAGGATTACACCAGCTATGTTCATTCTCTTAAGAGCACCAGTCGCACCATCGGGGCAAAAGAGCTGTCGGCCTTTGCAGCGGAAATGGAGGCAGCAGGAAATGACAACGACATAGATAAGATAAGAGCACGTCAGGGCGAGCTTATGGCTCTTTTCGGAACCGTCAAGGAGACACTTTCGAAGATTCCTGAAATTGCCGGAGTAGAAGTTGAAGAAGAGGTAAAAGAGGATATCTCTCCGGCCCAGCTTATGGACGCATATCAGAGTATTATTGAGGTAAGTAAGAGCCTTGATTACGATACACTTACGTTTATTCTTGATTCACTGAAGAAGTACAACCTTCCTGAGAAGGATCATAAGATCACCAGAAGGATCGGTGAGATGGCGTATAAGCTTCAGTGGGATGAAATAACGACTCTTGCAAATGAAGGCATCAGTGCACAGGAGAAGTGATATGTTGTTTGGGAAAAAGATATTGCTTGTAAGAAATACAGAGACGTTTTTGGTAAACGCTATTAAAAATGCGCTCAAAAATGCCAAATATGAAGTGGTGGATTCTTCCTATTCCATTGCTGATCTCAGTGCCAAGTCCAAGGATATAAATCTTATTCTTCTTTACACTGATGAAGACTTTGAGGACCACAGGGATGCCATGGTCTACTTTAAGGATCTGTGCGTGGAAGAGAATATGCTGGTGATGGCCATTGGAGATAAAGATGCCTTTGATCTTATCCATCAGTATATCCCCAAGGAAGATATGGCATTTGAAGTGACAAGGCCCCTTGAAATGTCAGATCTTTTATCAAAGGTCGAGCATGTCATGGACGACGAGTTTGAGCAGCAGAGGAGAAAGTGCATCCTGATCGTGGATGATGATCCTACTTACCTTCAGATGATAAGAGAGTGGTTAAAAGATACTTACAGAGTCGGAATGGCTAACTCCGGAACTCAGGCAGTGGCCTGGCTTGCTACTAATAAGGCAGATCTAATTCTTCTTGATTATGATATGCCGGTCCTTGATGGGCCAAAGGTTATGGAAATGCTAAGGAGTGAGTCCTTCTCAAGCTCTACCCCGGTAATGTTTCTTACTGGAAAGAATGACAGAGGAAGCGTTACTAACGTGATCTCATTGAAGCCTGCAGATTATCTCTTAAAATCCATTTCAAAGGATAAACTGCTGACTACTTTAGATAAGTTCTTTAAGTCGAGGAAATAGCCATGTTAAGTCCATCCCCTATTGGAGGCCTATCCTTTAGGATTGCGGCGGTAATGATCTGTGTAACATGCATTTTCTATATGACGGTTATGCGAAGCTATAACAGAAAGAGGCTTCGAGGCCGTCTTTTTATCGTGCTTTTAGTTCTTACTGTCATCGACTGCTGTACAGGTATTATTTCCACGCTGATCTCTAATTCGGGGGCATCGGAACGGGCAAAAGACATAGTTACCTATGCATGCAAATTTGTTTATTATCTGACTCATATGGCATTTACACCTGTTCTTGCCATATACATTACAATCGTATGTGATGTGTTCCACAAGTTCACTAGAAAATCTTTAACTCTTGTTATTATGCCCTTCCTTTTATTGGAATTGGGTGTGCTTTCAAATCCCTGGACTAATTTCATTTATGCCCAGGCAAGCCATCAGTTTTATACCAGAGGAAAAGGTGTATATGTAGCATATACAATAAGCGCTATATATGTAGCTATGTGTGTTATTCTGCTGCTTCGGTACTGGCATTCCATGAATCAGCTTCAGAAGGTTGCCATGTTTTATTTCCTGTTTCTTTCGCTTGTTGGTACTTTGGTGCAGATGTTATATCCAAAGATAGTTTGTGAGCTGATGGCTGAGGCCCTTGGACTTATGGGCATCATGATCATGATAGAAAGAGATGACTACAGGCTGGATTACAAGACCCATGCCAACAACAGGTCAGCGCTTATGCATGATCTTAACAGTTATATTGAGTATGGCAGACATTTCTACATAATCTGTTGCAGGATTGATAACGCCGAGAACTACAGAAGACTCATGGGAAGCGATACCTATGATGATATTATGTTCAAGACTGCTGAGTTTTTGAGGAGCCTTGATGGCAGATATGAAACCTACAGAACTACCGGAGGTATTTTCTATACTTTATGTCCTGAGGCTACGAAGTCGGATGTAGACAGGATACTGGCCATCATGGAAGAAGTATACGAGAAGTCTTTTAGCAGAACTCTTGGAATTGCCAGGGTTAACGCTAAAGTTCTCTGTGGAAGATGTCCTGAGGAGTTTCAGACAGTAAACGATATTCTCCTCATGGGTGATACGGAGCTTGATGGTACAGAAAAATTAATTCTAAGAGGACACGACCTGGATTTCCTTCTGAAGAAGGTTGAAATAGAAAATTCTATAGTAAGAGGTCTTAACGGCGACAGCTTTGAGGTGAAATACCAGCCGGCTTATGACAAGAAGAATCATGTGATCTATTCTACGGAAGCACTTCTTACTTTAAATGATCCGGGGCTTGGAGAGATAAGCTTTGCTGATTTCATGGCAGTTGCTGATGAGACAGGCTTTGTGGAAGAGATGCAGTACAGGATGCTTGAGTCGGTATTCGCTTTTGCCAGTGAAGCTGTAGTAAGAGAACAGCTTGATATAAAGGCATTTATCGTTCATGTCATGTCTGTACAGGTGCTTAAGCATGACCTGATCGATAAGATAAACTACTGTATTGATAAATATGAGATCGATCATTCACTGATCATTTTCTCTATAAGTGACACCATAGCCATCCAGGCTCAGGGAGTACTTGAGACAATGCTGGAGGCTCTCCGTGAAAAGGGAATGTACTTTTTCCTTGCTATCCATGATGCAGGTTTCCCGGGGCTTTCACCGGAAATCATAAACAAGTTCATTGGCATTGTCATAAATGTAAGACGTCAGTATGAAGAAAGTGACAGAGAACAGGCGGAGATCCTGATCAAGAACCGTATCTCCATGGTAAAAGAGCTTGGGAAGATCGTGGTCCTTATCGGAGTTGATAATAAAGAACTCTACGACTGCGTAAAGGATATGCCTGTGGAGATAATCTGTGGCAACTATCTGTCACCTATGGTTTCCAAGAAAGAGCTTAAGGAGAAGTTTGTTAAAAAGGAAATGTTTTTTGCCTGAGAGTTTTTGAGGGGATAGCTTATGAGCATAACACAGGTGATAAATTTTCTTCAGGGTACCAGCGATGTGGCTGTGGGAATAAGGCTTGTAATAGCCACTATTTTTGGCGGACTTGTAGGCTGGGAGAGGATCATAAAGCATCATAGCGCAGGAATAAAAACCCATGCTCTGGTGAGCCTTGGCTCTGCCTCTGCAACAGCCCTGAATATATATCTGGCTCTTCTTCCGGGAATGAATGCAGATGTCAGCAGAATTCCTGCCGGGGTAGTAAGTGGTATAGGCTTTCTCGGGGCAGGAACTATCCTGGTTACAGGAAGAAAGCAGATAAAGGGTCTTTCCACTGCTGCAACCCTATGGGTAACCTCCTGTATGGGAATGGCTATCGGCGCAGGATATCTGGAGATAGGCTGCGTTTGTCTTATTATGGTAGGCTTTTCCAATATATTGCTATTGCAGCTCAGCAATAAAGTCGAGGGAAATAGCAAATATATGAGCATCTACATTGAGGTCAACAAGAACCGGGGAGTAGGCAAACTCAGCAGATTTGTTCAGGATGAGGGCTTTACCATTCTCAGTATGACCAAGAGCAAGGAAAAGACAATTGTCCCGGCAGATACGGGACTCCTAGTGGATCTTGAGCTTGATAAAAAGAGAGATCACAACGATGTCCTAAATCTTTTAAGGGATCAGGAATATGTGAATTACGTAGAGGAAGTATAAGATAGAACAGGGGGGACCGAAAGGTCCACCCTGTTTTCATTTACAAGTATTTGAATCAATCACGAAACATCTTTGAAAAATCCAGGACAAATTTAGGAGCAATCTTATCAAGTACTGACATCAATTCTGTGTCGTGGTCTTTTTCGCATCTAAACTGTCTATCAAAAATCATTGTATATCGCTGATCTTCAGTTACATTCTTCCATTCAGGAAGATATTTGTTATTTGGATCACCTGTCTTTACATAGTTTATGGTCATTGCACTGAAGGCCTGTGCCAGCTTCTGACCATATACTGCCTCGTTAAGAACAAATACTTTGTCTTCAGTCTGAAGAATGTAGCACACATCGCCGCCATGCCACATAGGAACAAATTCATCCTCGGGAGGATTATAGGAGGCAATGTAAATGTAGGTATTATTTAGGCCATTCTTTGAATGAAGGAGGGCAGTGTCCATTGTAGGAACTCTGACCATTGTATCCATGCAGCTAAGATCAAAGGAGTCGTGATCAGGATATGCCTTGCGGAAAAGAGCTATAAGCTCATCTGCCTTGTCGCCGTAACGCTCTTTGATGAAGGCATTCTTTTCATCATCACTCATAGCTGCTTTTTTGTCTCCGGGAACCTGGCCAATAAGAAACTCTCCAATGGTGGAACCAAAGAGCAGTGGCTTATTTGAAGACCAGGGCATAAATCCTACATCAAGAGGGAAGCCCATGAAATAATCGTCTTTTACAGGGGACCATTTCACCATAACACCTGAGTCTGACAGCTTCTTTGCAATCTTCTTGTAGGCGCCTACAAGCTCTTCGTAGGATACTTCATATATCTTTTCAATGTTCTCTTTGGTGATTCCAAGTACATCCAGGATTTCCTTGGCAGCTGTACGGCTGCTCTCCTGGGTATCAGTCATGTCATTGGTCATGGAGCCACTAAGGACCATACCTCTCTGGAAGTAAGGTGCAGCCTCTTCGATCTGGTAAAGACACTGAACCTTTCCGCCACCGCCGGAGTGACCACAGATTGTAACATTTTCTGGATCTCCGCCAAAAGCAGAGATGTTTTCGTGGATCCATTTCATGGCAGCTACAAGGTCTGCAATTCCCACATTGACTGAGTTTTTAAACTCATCGCCATAATCGGCAAGATTAAGGTGTGCCAGGATGTTTAGACGGTGATTGATGGATACAAAGACCACATCACTGTTGTGTGCCATATTAAAGCCGTCAAAGGAATACTCTTCAAGAGCGTTTCCTCCAAAGTATCCGCCGCCGTGGATCCAGACAAATACAGGCTTTTTCTCACCATTTAAGGTCTTGGGAGCCCATATATTGAGATTCTGACAATCTTCACCATGCTTTTGTGACATATGGAGTCCTCTGTAATAGGAGGGTGGATTGTCAGGCAGCATCAATGGAGCTACCGGGCCGTAGGTGTATGCGTTTCTTATTCCCTCCCAGCTTTCCTGCTCCTTGGGCATTTGGAAGCGCTTAGCCTTTGCATATTTGACCCCCATAAAGATATTTACATCACCGTAGGTGACTCCCCGCAGTTTTCCGAACTTTGTTTCTACCACCGGCTTAACCGGTTCAAAGATATATTGGTTCATGTCATTATCCTCCGCTATATTTTAGACCCTTTTTAGAAGGGATTTCCGCCATCGTCAGGAAGTTCAAAGAAATCAAGGGCATGCTGTATTGCAAGGTCCCAGAATGCCCACTCGTGCTTGTAGCCCGGAAGGTGGAACCAGTCAGCTTTAAGCCCGATCTCATCGCAGTGCTTACGGAACTTTATGTAGGAGCCGTATAAAAGGCTATCGGCTTCTCCACAGCCAAACATAAGCCTTGGAAGCTTTTTGCCGCTTTTTACGGATTCATCTATGATACGCCATACATTTTCTTCGCCGTTTACGTAAGCTTCAAGACCGCCGGCATTAGCTATAGTAGTCTGCATTCGCTCGTCATCAAGGCTCATGAAAGGATTCTCATCATCATGATCTTTGAGTTCGCTAAAATCAACAGGAGCAGCTGAGAGAACAGCAGCAGCATTAAACAGCTCCGGGAAGTTTACGGCAAATTTGATGGTGCCGCGTCCGCCCATGGACAGGCCTGCTATGAAATTATCTTTTGGATCGCTTGAAGCAGGGAACCAGCCGTAGATAAGGGGCATTAGCTCTTTTACCAGATAGTCATACATATTGTAACCCATCATCATCTTAGGCCAGTTTGAATAGTTGGAATTAAGGGCAGAGGGCATTACTACAATAAGATTCTTTCGTGATGCATATAATTCAATATTTGTCCTTCTGACCCAGTCGGTGTTGTCACCAAAGGTTCCGTGCAAAAGCCAGAGAACAGGGTATTTTTTTCCGCTTCCATAAAACTCTGAAGGGGTCTTGTCTCTGGTTTTGTCAGGAAGAATAACTGAAATCTGAGTACCACCTGACAGGTACTGGCTTTCAAAATTATAATTCAAGATTGACATCTTTTTCTTCTCCTGTGTTTTCGTCGATGTAAGTGATCCTGAAGGAAAGATCCTTGAAATTGGCTATGAGTGTTGTTCTAAGTTCTTCCTTTGCCCAGGTAATCCGAAGCTTTCCGTCCTGATCATCAGCTCCTACGGTGATATCGCCATTAAAGGCTTCATAGGAGTTTCTAAAACTCATGAGTTTATAGAGCTTTTTAAGAACCGGCTTTTCTACAGCTTCTTTGATCTCTGCCTCTGTGTAAGTATGCCTGTTGATGCTTCTTGGCTCCTCGCCTCTTTTTATGGCTTCCTCATCGTTCTTTCCTGCAAGCATTCCTACGTAATATACCTGTGGGATTCCAGGAGTAAATAACTGTACGGCCCTTGCAAGAAGATAGGCATCGTCGTTGCATCTAAGAGCAGAGTAGTAGGTGCTGCTAAGCTGGTACTGTCTTGCCTTTCCATCATCCTTTGTAATGGTCATTGGAAATTTGAAGAAAGGTTTTATATCTTTCAAAATGTCGTCAACATCATCCCTTACAACATCGATCTCTTCGTCAGTAAGAAGACCTGCCACGTCCACAACGCCTATTCCGTCGTGGGTATCAAGGGTGGTGAACTGTTTCCTTGGACAGATATTAAGCCAGTGTATCAGCCTGTCTGTCCTGCCTGTTTTCAATCCGTGAAGAAGCAACATTGGAAGTGCAAAGTCATAAACCCAGTATCCGTGCTCAGCCATCTTCAGCTGAATGTGGTAATTCTCATGTATCTCAGGGAGCATTTCTGTTCCATACTTGCGAAGAGGAGACATACTGATATCAAGTATGTTCCAGATGTCTGGTTCCACGAAAAAACAGGTGGTTCCCGGCCTTTTTGAGGTATAAGCAAAAGCATCATACCTGATAAGCGGAACGTGGGATGCTATCCTGGAAAGGTTATCTTCGTAATATCTCTGAGTGGTAGCAGCATAAGGATTTATGTCAATCTGCTCCTCAAAGAAAGTATTCCATAACTTGACGGTTTTTCCATCCTTACGTGTAAATTCCTTGTAGGGGCCGCCGGGTTTTCTTTTATAAATGGTCTCAAGCTCTTTTTCTGTGGGAGCGCCATTTGGCCAGAACTTTTCCCACTCAATAAACATGTCCTTGTATTCAGACTCGTCGCCCTTTTCCATGTAATCCTTAAATTCATTGCTCCTGATTGATACATGGTTTAGCATGAAGTCTGCCATTAAGAAATAATCATCTGCCAGAGCATCGATATCCTCCCAGGTTCCGAAGGCAGGGTCAACCTCGTCGTAGCCTATTACAGCAAAGCCCCTGTCGCCGGAGGAGGGGAAAAAGGGCAGTATGTGTATTCCCCCTATGGCATCCCCAAAGTATTCAGAGACGTTTCTTTTTAATTCCTTTAGATCCTTCCCGATGGTGTTGGGATAGGTTATCAGCATGCATTTGTTTTCAATCTTTTTCATAAGTCATTATCCTTTAACTGAACCAACTGTGATTCCTGCTACAAAGGTCCTCTGGAAGAAAGGATATGCAATGAGTACAGGAAGGACTGCTATTACTGCAAGAGCCATTCTTATGCTGACATTAGGGATGGCGTCAACGCTGACAAATCCTGCTGAATGAGTGGCAAGGAACTGAACGTTTGACAGAACCTGATTTAAGTAGTTCTGAATTCCATAGAGATCTCTTCTTACAGTCAGGAAGTAAATTCCGTTTGTCCAGTTGTTCCAGTAAGCGATGGCTGTCATGAGGGCAACAGTTCCGATGATAGGCTTTGACATGGGAAGAACTACTTTCCACAAAAGCTTTCCTTCTCCGGCGCCGTCGATTCTTCCTGCCTCAAGTACTTCTGTAGGAATATTTGTTGTCATGTATGTACGGATCATGATAACAAAGAAAGGATTCATGAGAAGATAAGGAACTACCATTGCTGCAAATGAATCATTTATATGAAAGATCTTTGAGTAAATCAGGTAAGTTGGAACGAAACCACCATTAAAGAGCATTGTGAAGAAAAGGAAAAATGATATTACCTTTCTTCCAGGAAGATCCTTAATGGAAAGGGGATAAGCAAACAAAAGACTTATCACCAGATTGACAACTGTTCCGATGGCAGTGTACATGAAGCTCATGAGATATGCGTGAAGAATATCGCTTTTAACGCCACCGATATACTCATAGGCTTTAAAACTGAATTCCTTTGGGAACAGGCCGTAGCCGTACTGTGCAAGGCTTGCTTCGGAACTGAAGGAGCTTGCTACAAGAATTATGAAAGGTATGACACAGGAGCATACCAGTATGATCATTATAAGGTTTGTAAAAAACCTAAAGGCTTTATTTTCGTGAATCATTTCAGACCTCCAAAATGTATTTGTTGATTATCAGAACAGTGAGCTTTCTTCATCAAGCTTTCTGACTACTGAGTTTGCTGTTACCACACAGATGAAACCAAGGATTGACTGCAGGAATCCTGCTGCTGTGGATCTTCCTATATCGTTAAGCTCCAAAAGTCCTCGGTAAACGTAGGTATCGATTGTCTGGGTAGTGGAGTAAAGCATTCCGCTGTTCATTGGTACCTGATAGAAGAGTCCGAAGTCTGAATAGCAGATACGTCCAACGGCCATAAGTACTAGTGTGATAACTGTGGTCTTCATGGCTGGGATTGTTATGAATTTGATCTGAGCCCATACACCGGCTCCATCCACTACAGCAGCTTCATAAAGTGATTTGTCAATTCCGATCAAGGTACTGTAGTAAAGGATTGAGCTGTATCCAAAGCTCATCCACAGATATGTGATGGTAAGGATTACAGGCCAGTATTTTGGCTGATTGTACCAGCTTATAGGATCAATTCCAAAAAGTGGAAGTATCGTCATGTTCATGAAACCGTTCTTTCCGGAGAGCATAGCAAATACTATGTAGCTTACGATTACCGTTGAAAGAAGGTAAGGGAACAGTATTACAGTCTGACTTGCTTTCTGGAAAAACTTCTTTTTAATGGAATCTAATGATATTGCAACTACAAGTCCCAGAAGATTTCCAAGCAGTATGAATGCCAGGTTGTAAAGGATGGTATTTCTAAAGAACTGAGCTGCATCCTTTGTACTGAAAAGGTATTTGAAGTTTGAAAGACCCGTCCAGGGACTCTGGAATATACCTATCTGATAATTTACCTTTTTAAAGGCAAGAACCAGTCCCGCCATAGGCATGTAGTTGTTGATGATCAAATAGATGATACCGGGTATCAACATAAGATACAGTGCTGAAAAACGACGTATGTCTTTTATTGCTATTTTTTTCTTTTTCATGGTTTCCTCCTGATTAAGCATTGTTATCAGCTTAATATGAAGATTATCATTTAGGGCCCTGTAAAAACTATAAGATTTCTGATTAGGACTGTCAGATTTCTGCTAACTGATATTTGACGAAAAAATATTTAATTTATTTATATAATGAAGCTTTTCCAAAGGTTAGAAAACTGACAACCCAGAACAGAAAAATGATAGAAAACCCGTTTGCAATTTTGCTACCATGTTTTCAGGTTAAGAGAAAACCCATTAAAAATCTTACGAAAAATGGGACACATTTAGGAGGGAAAACATAATGAAGAAGAAGGTATTGGCTTTAGTCCTTGCGCTTACAACAGTTTCAGGAATGATAGCTGGCTGTGGAAGCTCAGGATCAGAATCCGCAGGATCAGAGCAGGCAGCTCCTGCAGCATCTCAGGATGCAGCACAGTCAGGAACTGATGCACAGACAGGTGATGTTCCAACAATCAGAGTTGCTTATAACATCATGTTCCCTGCAACAGATGAGCAGGCAATTGAGGATGCAGTAAACAAGCTCTTGGTTGAGAAGGCTGGAGCAAAGATCGATCTTGTAGGTGTTGAGTTTGCCAACATTCAGACACAGTACAACCTTATGCTTACAGGTGGAGATAACACAGTAGATCTTTTCAACTCTTTCTGGTACACAACAGAAAGTAATCTGGTTGCTAACGGACAGGTAATGGAACTTGATGATCTTATTGAGTCTGAAGGCCAGGGCATCAAGGAAATCTATTCAGGAGATATGGCTCAGTACCTTGATTGCGGAAGAATTGGTGGAAAGCTTTACGGAATTCCTTGTGTATACGCTTTCGAATCTGAGAACCTCTTTGAGGTAAGAAAAGAGGATTCAGATGCTGCAGGTATCGACTGGAGTAAGGTAACTGACCTGGACAGCCTTACAGATGCAATGGTAGCTATGAAGAAGGCTAATCCTGATCACTACTATGTTCCTGGATCAACAGATCCTTACTGGGTACCAAAGAGCATTGACTACCTTGGTGATACAAACTACCTTGGTGTTCTCACAGATCCTACAAACAGCACAACTGTAGAGAACTACTATGAGTCAGAGTACTTCCTTGATTTCCTTGATCATGTAAAGGTTTGGAAGGAAAACGACCTTATCAGTCCTGATCCACTTTCAAATACTAACCCTACACTTATGAACATCCTTGCAGGCGTTGCACAGGGAACACCTGGATACAGCTGGGATGCTCAGGCAGGTATTGAGTCAACATCAAAGCAGAACAACATGGAGATGATCGGAAGTGCAGTAACTGATGCACTTGCAACAACAGGTGAGGTTACAACATATATGTGGCACATGAGCACATTCTGCACAAATCCTCAGGCTGCTATGAGAGTTCTCAATGTAATGTACACAGATCCTGAAGTAGCACAGCTTCTTGCAAATGGTATTGAGGGACTTGACTACGTACTTAATGCAGATGGCAAGATGGAATATCCTAACGAGAACGGCCTTTCAGGTATCGGCTGGGGAGCAGCATCTATGGCATTCTGGCCAAACGTAACACTTTGTCCTTCATGGTCTTATGAAGATGACAACGTTTATGATGTTATGGCTGAAAAGAGAGCAAATGCAAAGAAGTCAAAGGCTCTTGGATTCCAGTTTGATTCAACTCCTGTTGCAGATCAGATGACAGCTTGCGCAAACGTGGTTGCTCAGTACTACAACCCAATCATGCTCGGTGAGACTGATATTGACACAGCACTTCCTGAGTTCCAGGCAGCACTTAAGACAGCAGGAATCGATGAGATCATAGCAGAAAAGCAGAAACAGCTTGACGCATGGCTTGCTTCAAAATAATTAGCAGACCCTAATGCTGATATAGGGGGAATCCTTCCAGGGATTCTCCCTTTTTTAAAAGAAATATTTCCACTGGCAGGTAACAAAAGTGAAAACATTATGGAATAGATATTACATAACTACAGTTTTAATAAATGTTCTTATTTCTTTTTCTTTCTATATGGTGTCGTCAATCATGTCAAAGCATCTTGTTAATATAGGAATTGACGTGGCTGTTGCAGGAGTTATCGTTGGGCTTTTCTCCATAACATCACTGGTATGCAGGCCCTTTAGCGGTATTCTTGCAGATACCTTCAGCAATGTGACTCTCCTTAAGATAAGTAACGTGCTTATGGCAATAGGTCTTATGGGATTTGCATTCGTTTCGGACGTCAGACTACTTGTGTTTTTCAGGATAATCAATGGCGCCGGCTTTGCTTTACTTGGAACCTCTGTGATCACACTGGCCACAAGATTTGTCCCGGACGACAGAAGAGGTGAAGGAATCGGATACCTTGGACTTGGAATGGCACTTACTTCAGCTGTTGCCCCGGGATTTGGTATCATGATCGCGGACTGGCTTGGCATGAATGTGACCTTTATTGTGGCATCCCTGATGTGCGTTCTGGCTATAGTGATGCTTCTTCTTATGAACAACGCTGAAGAGAAGAAGGAGAAAAAGAACTTTAAGCTTAGTCTTAAGGATATGATAGGTGTTGAAGCTATTCCTTATACGCTGATTGCCGGAGGCTTTTCTTTTGTAAATGGCATAATTGCTTCCTATCTTGTGTTGTATGCGGATGAACTGGGAGTTGCTGGGATAAGCACATATTTCACTGTCTGTGCTGTGATGCTGATGATAGCAAGACCTATGTCAGGGAAGATCATGGACAGGAAGGGCATTAAATACACCGTTATTCCCGGAATGATCTGTACGATAATCTCAATGTTCATGTTGGGTAGAGTGACAGGACTCATAGCTATTCTTATCTCCGGCGCCATAAGGAGTCTTGGACAAGGGGCTGCACAACCCTCACTTCAGGTGGGCTGCATAAACAAATGCGGTAAGGAAAGAAGCGGAGTAGCAACAAGTACTTACTATCTCGGGGGAGATATCTGTCAGGGAACTGCACCCATGATAGGCGGACTGATAATTGGAAAAGTGGCAGGTCTTCAGGGATACAGATTATCTTTTGATCTAAGCGGAGTACTACTGATTATTGGGCTTGTTTATTTTATTTATCTGGAGTTTGTAAAGGGAAAGAACAGGGAGAAAAGAGATGATAAATAGCACTAAGGATTTTATTGAGAAACCTATAATAAGCATACCGGCAGGTGAGCCTGATGACGATAACAGAGATTACCTTCCCGGTAAGATTAAAAACAGCAAAGTGGTAGTTAATGAAAATGGTAATAACTCCCATGTTTATCCTGATAAACTTAAGGAGTTTCACAAGATCTTTTGTGACGATGTGGAGGATACCTGGTATGAATATGTTCCTGATAGCTATGATCCTTCAAAGAAGACTCCTTTAGTGGTGGCACTTCATGGAGGACTTATGACAGGCTGGGGACAGTGTATATATACCTCCTGGTCCATGGTTGCGGACAGAGAGGGATTTATAGTAGTATTCCCGGATGCCAGCTTCAGGGGACTGTGGCTAGTGGAGCATCCTCAGGAGATAAGGGAAAAGGTATGTAATCCGGAGCTTGCTGAATTTACTTTCAATGATTTTCCTGATGATTACAGACAGAACCATGACATCAATAAGATCTTTTCCATAATAGATGAAGTGAAAGGCAAGTACAACATTGATGATGGAAGGATCTATATGCAGGGAATGTCCTGCGGAAATGCCATGACGAATACCATTTCACGGCACTACGCATATAAATTTGCTGCCTTCGCAGGTTCAGCAGGACATGTAAGTCCAAAGATCCTTTTTGACAAGGATGGCAACATAATGAACGATGGCGGCTATGCTGATATCTGGCAGACCAGAATGGAAAATGACATCAATGCTCCCGGTGAAGACTGTCCTTTGGAATATACCTTCAGAAAGAACCGTGAATACTGGAATGGGCTTGGAGAGTGTAAGGATGCCCCTGTGATCAGTATTGACGGCGTCAATAACCTGGCTTTTTATACCGGAGGAAAGGCAAATCTTACCTATAGAGAGGTTGTGAACAGAGATCATGGACAGACTCTTGATGATGCTGAGATGGCATGGGACTATGTTTTTTCAGGAGTAAGAAGGCTTGAGGACGGAAGCCTTGAACATACCGCTACAGCCTGCTCAAGACAGGGGGATAAGAACGCACTTGCAGTTGCTCCTGGTAAGAAGAATGTCTTGTTTGATAATAAAAAGACTGATATAGGGGGAGAGACCTTTATCTGGAATAAGATCAAGTACCACGGCCTTAACGGCGACTATATTGTCAGGGACAGCTACGTTATGGTTCCTGCCAGAGCACTTGCAAATATCTTTGGTGCAGAGTATTGTCAGAATAGTGGTGAGAGCGAAATGACTCTTAAGGATGGCAGAAAGATCAGGTTCTCCAGAGGAATCATTTCCTGCACAATTGACAACAGGATCAGAGATATGTATGTGGAGGCTGTTGAAAGAGATGGTGAGCTGTATATATCGGCTGAATGGCTGTGCGAGGATGTTCTGAATATGCATGTTTGTACCAGTGATGGGGTATTATATGCTTCAGATCACAACGGAAAGCTCTCCAAGCACTTTGCAAAGCTGATCTCAGATCTGCTATAAAAATGATTCGCAAGAACAGGAGAAGAGTATGAGCTACATAGTAAATGACAGGCTTTACTGGCCGGGGGGGAGAAGAAAATGTCTCACCTTAAGCTATGATGATGGTGTGACACAGGATCTTCGTCTATTGGAAATACTTAATAAAAAGGGTGTGAAAGCCACTTTTAACCTTAATCCTGGGCTTTTTGGACAGGAGAATACCGTAACCGCCGGGAAGAAGGAGGTATCCCATATAAAGCTTGGGGAAGAAAAGATAGCCTCCACCTACAGTGGGCATGAAATTGCAGCTCATGGCTTTTTACATACATCAATGTATGGCATGGACAGTGCCAGATGCGTAAAAGAAATATTGGACAGCAGGGCAGCTTTGGAAAAACTCCTTGGACATCCTGTGACCGGCTTTGCCTACGCTTTTGGAGCTGCAGATGAGACAATAGTGGACGCGGTGAAAAAGAGTGGCCTTAGGTATGCCAGAACAATCAAGTCAACCTGTAATTTTGATATTCCTCAGGACTTTTTGCTCTGGGATCCGACCTGTCATCACAATGATGAAAAGCTCTTTGATCTGCTTTCTGAGTTTTTATCAGATGAACCCTATTTTAACTTTTACAGTCCGGCAAAGCTATTTTATGTCTGGGGACATGCTTACGAGTTTGACCAGTGCGATAACTGGGACAGGATCGAGGAGTTTGTGGAGAAGGTATCCGGAAGGGAAGATGTATGGTATGCCACAAACACTGAGATAGAAGAGTACGTACGAGCCTACAAAAATCTTATCTTCAGTGCTGACTCGGATTATGTCACTAATCCATCTGCAATTTCAGTATGGATCGGTGGAGTGTTTGACTGTAAAACAATAGAAGTAAGGCCCGGTGAAACCGTATCCTTACTTCCAAAGACAATTATGTGATATTTAACCCAATTTGGCTTTTCTATATTCTGTGGGAGTCATGTTCTCATACTTCTTGAACATCTGTGTGAAGTGTGAGAAATTGGTATATCCTATCTCGCAGGATATGAGGCTGATTGGAATATTGGGATTGGACAGCATATCTTTGGCTACATCAAGTTTTACCTGTGTGATGTAGGTCTTGATATTCTGTCCTGTTTCTTTTTTAAAGACCTTTGTAAAATACTCCGGACTTCTGTGGACATGGTCCGCCACTTCTTTAACGGTTAGATCCCTGTTTACGTTGTTAAGGATAAAGTTTTTGGCCTTCTTGATATCATCCTCTTCGGAGTCATTCTTTTTCAGATTCTCAAGTGCACCTGACATAAACTCAGTAGCTTTTTTCAGGGCATCTATGTTCTTATAGGCATCCAGTATTTCCTGGTAGGAATAGGTTTCATCAAATACATCGCCAATCTCGATGTTGTTATCATACATGTAGTTGAAGAAAATCTGTGTCAGCTGCTGATGCAGGTCACAGATGCTGTTAAAGCCTGCCAGATGAGCAGATGAAATGAATGACAGGTAGGATTCTACGGAGTTTTTCATCTGCACAAAGTCGCCATTGTCTATCATTCTTTTCCATCTGTCTGCATTTTCCATCAGATCTGAGGAGGCTAGTTCATGGGTGTTTGCCCCGGAAGAAGCGAAGTGAACGCCGCACTCTAAGGATATATTGTTGGCCAGAGTGTTCTCCAGAAGATCTATCTGAGGGTGAAGATTCAGGTAGTGTTCATACTCAGAAATATATAGTCCAAAGCTTACTCCAAGTGAAGCCTTGAGATCTCCGTAGAGCTTTTCGTACCATTCATCAGGGAGACTTTCAAGGGTGTCATCATTGCAGAACAGAAGCATTACATACCTTCTGTACCTGTTAACAGTGAGAAGGCTGTAAATGTTTCGTGGAAGTCCAACTCTTTCTATTGAGGTCACAAAGCATTTCCTTATTGTGATATCACCATATTTGGGATCAGCCTTTGATACGTAGGCATAGATGTCCATCATGAGGATCCTTATTTTGGAATCCTTCTGCACCGGATATCCCATGCGCTCCAGCATATGTCTGGATTCTTTGGAGGTTTCAGGGTTTTCGGCATAGAGATTAAGGACTATCCTGTCTGACATTTCAGGACGAAGTTCCTCAAAGAGCTTTCCTTTTTCGTAAACAGCCCTGTGTTCCTCATCAAGATGATATCTGTCGATGGCTCTTTGGAGACTGTTTTCAATCTCATCGTAAGGAGCAGGCTGAAGTATGTAATCAAAGCAGCCAAGCTTTATGCTCTCCTGGGCATAGGAGAACTCTGCATGGCTGGTAAGCAGTATTCTTATGATATGGGGGTAGTTGTCCTTTACAAAGCGATTTAGCTCAAGTCCGTTTTCCCCTGGCATTTCTATGTCGCACATCATGATGTGTATCTTGTCATTTTTAAGGATCTCTTTTGCTTCAAGGGAGCTTGTGGCATAGAAAACCTTATCAAATCCAAGGCCTGTGAAATTAACTCCATGTTCAATTCCGCTAAGTACCGAGGTCTGATCATCAACTACTAAAACATTCATTTTTTTGCATCCTCATCTTTTGAATAGATCACGGGAAGATAGGCCATGATCATGGCACCTCCCTGTTCGGTGTTATTGAAAAAAGCAAGATTGCAGTCACCGTGGAATAAAATATCCATTCTGCGCTTGAGATTGCTGATTCCTACGTGGTACTGCTCATATTCTCTGTCTGAATCAAAGTTAAGCTTATCTAGCATATCCTGGTCGTAGCCGGTTCCGTTATCAGACATCTTTATCCTGAGATATTTCTTTTCCTTGTCTTCTGTTATTTCAGCCTCAATGACAAAGCGCAGCATTTTATTGTACTGGGCATTGTATTTAACTGCATTTTCAAGGAAGGTCTGAATTATAAGTGGAGGTACCATGCAGTCAAAATAGTCAGAGGGTACCTTTTGGATAAGCATTATGGGAGTACTTGAGTCAATCTGGATTATGCCTGCATAATCATTGACTTCATCCAGTTCCTCTTTAAGGGTTATCAGGGAGAGATTGTCGTGGAAGATGAAGCGAATATGATCTGAAAAATTCATTATCATTCTCTTCATCTTGTCATACTCACCCATTTCCAACATGTTGTAAAGGCTCTTTAAGCAGTTTAGAAAAAAGTGTGACCTGGTCTGGAGCTGAAAGTATTGTAGCTGGGCGTGTTCCTTCTCGGCATTCTTGGCTTCGCTCTGTCTCGTGAGAGATATCATCTCATAAAGGCTGATGGCCAGGATTACCATGAGAAAAACCACCATTATCATGAGAAAGAGATATGGAATATAACGAGCCAAATACTTTGATACGGACATGATACTGGCAATGTTTACAGGCATGTTCGGTATCTGCTGGGATTGGAGGATATATCTCAGGTCTGTAAAAAAACCATGCTTGTCATTTAAAAGGTCATCAAAGGATATGTTGTAGAGCTCAAGGACCTGATTGTTGGTAAGTACCTCTTTATCATCAAAAAAGACAATCTCATAGTCCTGCATAGTTGTAAAGTCTCTGTCCTTGGCGATGAATTTAGTCAGATCCAGGGCAGCAGCTACATATAGTTCGTTCTTTTTGCAGGGAAGGACAAGCAGTGCATCGTCACCATTATAATACAGATTCCAATGCCAAAGCTGCTGAACCGGCAGTTCTTCAATAAAGGTTTCTATCGATCTTTCCAGTGCGTAGTTTTTGTTGAAATCTTTTTTGTCAAAACCTGAGCCTACCTGCCAGATAGCGATGTCCCTGTTTTCGTCAAAGCAAAGGATCATACTTCCGGATCTGACGCTACCGTTTATGTGATTCCTAAGCTGATAGCTGTGCAGAATCTCATCTGAGCTGGAAAGATTTCCTGATGAAAGAAATTCAAAGCTTGGATTGGAACTATGTATATTCTGGACAATGTTCTCAAGATCCGAGGCGTTCAGCTCTAGTTCCCTTGAATAGAAACCAAGGAGTTCTGAGGAACTGTCTCTGGACTGATGCTGAAAGGTCTTTATGGATATGAGCGCTATTACAGACATGAGGGCTATTACCACAAGGATAATTGCCCAGAAGGCAATGCGCAGTGTTCTTTTTATCCGGAGCTGTCCGGGGGAGTCTTTCCTTTTCAAAAACATTCTCCTAACTAATAAAGAAAAATAATAATACACAAATTCTATCACTTTTTTCTTTGAAAAGTGATATTTCCTGTCAGATAACTGACAGTATCAAAAAAGGTGTCTTTGGTATCATGATGTTAATGAAAAATTGGGCGTTTTTATAGTGCCTGAATGGGAGAGATAGCATATGGAAATCAGCTTAAGAGCCGGAACACCTGATGATAATAACAGGGATTACCTTCCGGAAGAATGTAAGAATACTGACATAGTTGTAAACGAAAACGGCAACAATTCGCAGCCCTATCCGGAAAGATTAAAGGAATTCACAATGACCCTCTGCGATGGTGTGGAGGATACCTGGTATGAATATGTGCCGGCAAGCTATGACGGCAGCAGCAAGGTTCCGCTGGTATTTTCCATGCACGGGGGACTTATGACAGGCTGGGGACAGGCTATTTATACTTCCTGGACATTGATGGCAGAAAGGGACGGATTTATCGTTGTCTTTCCCAATGCACATGAGGGAAGGGCTTGGGAGCTTAAGTGGGGCTACTGGGGAGTAAACAGCAGTGAGACAGCCCCGGGTGACATCAATTCACACCCTGCGGGTCTTAAGGAAAGTCCTGAAAATGTCCTGGAAAACCACGATGTGAAGATGACCCTGGCCTTAATGGATCTTATTATGGAAAAGTATGAAATAGATCCTCAGAGGGTGTTTATGCAGGGCATGAGCATGGGAAATATGATGACAAGTCTTTTTGCCAGGGAACTTGGTGACAGGCTTGCAGGGGCAGCAGGAGCAGGCTGTTCAACCTTCCTGTCACTTCTTTATGACGAGAATTACAAGATAAAGAATCAGGGAGGACCACTGGCTATCTGGCAGTCAAGGCCTGAGACAAATAACATCCCCGAGGATACGCGGTTACAAAAGAGAATAAACAAGTACAACAGACTTTACTGGATGAGGATCAACGGATGTAGTCCTATACCCAAGATCAGCATTCAGGGTGAGAATAACCTGGCATTTTACTCCGGCAAAAATGCGGATATGGTCTATCTGGACATAAAGAACAGAGACCATGGGCAGAGCTTTGATGATGCAGCTCTTATCTGGGATTATCTCTTTTCAGGAGTTAGAAGGGGAGATGATGGCAGAATAGAAAAAAAGTTAAGCGCATCGGAAAGAAAAGGCGATGACTTTGCTGTAGCTTTGGCCCTTGGAGCTGAAAAGCTCTGGGTAAGCGGAGAAGTATCTGATACAGGAAAGCCTGTGATAAAGTGGCAAAAGCTCAAGTATCACGGCCTTGATGGCGGAGAAAGGGTAAGAGGAGAATATACCATGATCCCTCTGTCAGCGCTTTCAGCTGCCTTTCCGGTAGAAGTTTCCTATTCGGAGGATGGACTGACTGCTGAGGTAGCTCTTTTACAGGAAAAGAAATGTGGAAAGCAGGCGCCGGTATGCAAGAAGATGCAGTTTGCAAGAGGAAGCATCGGCTGCATCATGGACAATAAGATCAGGCAAATGTACTGCGAGACCATTGAGAGAAACGGGGAGCTTTATATCAGTGCTGAGTGGTTTGCAAGGGCAGCCTACGATCTTACAGTGAGTTTCTGTGACGACGTTTTGTATATTACAGATCATTTCAGCCATCTTTCACTGTATATGGCAGATCTGATAAAAGACATCCTGAATGACCGGGCTGTGCCGGATAACTACGATGAAATGGGGGATTTCTAAATAATGGAAAACAGGATCAGGTTAAAAGCCGGCGTTCCCAATGACAAAAACAGGGATTATCTGCCGGAAGCAATATACCATTCACAGATGGTAGTCAATGAAAATGGAAACAACTCCCAGCCATATCCTGAAAGGCTACAGGAGTTTCATGAAGAGATTGTGGAAAAGGATAAGGAAGATGTCTGGTTTGAGTACGTGCCGGAAAGATACGACGGTTCAGAAAAAGTACCACTAATCATTTCTCTTCACGGAGGACTTATGACAGGTTGGGGACAGGCTATCTATTCCTCCTGGACCCTTGTGGCTGACAGGGATAACTGCATTGTCTTTTTCCCAAATGCCTTTTCAAGGCGTATGTGGCTTGTGGAATACTCACAGAAGGATCTTATAAACAAGGCTATGGCAGATGAGCCTGAGGAACTTCATGCAGATGTACCACCGGAAAATCCGGATGACAACCATGATATCAGGCTGATACTCAATCTTATAGACAGGGCAAAAGAGAAATACAACATCGATGAAGGCAGGATATTCATTCAGGGAATGAGCGCAGGAAACCTCATGGGAGCGTTCTTCTCCAGATATTACGGAAGTAGGATCACGGGACTTGGGGAGTCTGCCGGACCTACCTTTGATCCGGGGCTTTTGTTTAATGAGGACGGATCCCTTCACAACTATTCAGGACCTATGGCTGTATGGCAGACCAGACCTGAAAGAAACGGTGTTCCGGATTTTGTATCCTACACTGACCTGGAGCTTTACCGCTACAACAGGGAGTACTGGCTGAAGGTCAATAAGTGCGATCCGGTGCCTGCAATTTCAATTTTGGGGGAAAATAATTTTGCTTTCTACAAGGGAGAGGGAGCACCTTTCGTTTATCTGGATGTAAAGAACAGAGATCACGGACAGACCTTTGATGAGGCCTTTCTCCAGTGGGATTATCTCTTTTCCGGAGTAAGAAAAAAGCCTGACGGAAGTATCGAGGATGTGGGATCAAGGCTGGAAAGAAAGGGTGACAGCTTCAATGTAGCTTTGTATGAAGGCACAAATACAGTTCTTTTGAATAATCAGCTCATTGATCTGGACAGGCCTGTGATGAGATGGCAGAAGCTTAAGTATCATGGGCAGAACGGAAAAGAGCTGGTAAGAGGGGACTACATAATGGTTCCACTGTCATTTGTTGAGAAGTGCGCAGGAGCAAAGCTGGAGTATCAGAATGACAGACAAGAAGCTGATGTTACACTGCCTGACGGAAGGAAGCTGCAGTTCGCTACCGGAAGCATAGGCTGCATTATAGATAATGACCTGCGGCAGATGTACTGCGAGACCATCTTTAGACATAACGAGCTTTATATTTCTTTTGAATGGTTTGCAAGAATGATAATGGGCTGGACAAGCTCAGAGTGCGACGGAATCGTCTATGTTACAGACCACCATGCAGAGCTGGCAATCAATATGGCCGATCTTATCAGGGATCTTCTCTGCAGGGATATGTGGTCTGAAGTGGCAAAAAACGCGTAAGAAAGGGGACAAAAATGACAGAGGGTATTGTAAAGGTTTTGCCCGGGGTACCGGATGATGATAACAGGGAGTATCTTCCTGAAAAGTGCAAGACTACAGATATTGTTGTAAATGAGAATGGTAATAATTCAATTGTTATGCCTAAAAGGCTTCAGGAGTTTCATGGAGTGATATGCGACGGACTTGAGGATGAGTGGTATGTTTATGTGCCGGAGTCCTATGACGGAAAGACTCCTGTTCCGCTGGTTATCGGCTGTCATGGTGGACTTATGACTGGCTGGGGGCATGCTATCTATACTTCATGGTGCCTTGTGGCTGATAGAGAAGGATTTATCTGTTGCTTCCCCAATGCTCATGCACACAGAATGTGGCCTGTAGAGGGCATTGCTGAGACCTTTGATCCAAAAGCTGCTCCGGAGCTTCCTGTTGTGCTGCCTCCTGCTGATATAAAGGACAATCATGACAACAACATGCTTATGGGCCTTATCGAGAAGATGCAAAAGGACTACAACATCGACAAGGGCAGGATCTTCATGCAGGGAATGAGCATGGGAAATCTCATGACCGGTCAGTTTGCAAGATACTGCGGAGATGTACTGGCTGGTGCTGCAGGATCCGGTGGACCAGTTGAGCCCTTTGTTTTGTTTAACAGAGACGGAAGTATAAAGAATAAAGCGGGAGCTCTTGCTATATGGCAGTCCAGACCTGAAAAGAACGGACTTCCACCTGGAAAGGTCTACGATGAGTTCACTGTAAACAAGCTTAACCGTTTCTATTGGATGAAGATAAATGAATGTGATCCTATTCCGGAAATTTCCATACAGGGAGAGGATAACTTTGCATTCTATAAGGGAAAGAAAGCTGACCTTGTTTATCTTGATATCAAGAACAGAGATCACGGACAGACCCTTGATGAGGCATTCCTTTACTGGGATTACCTCTTTGCCGGAGTCAGAAGACTTCCTGATGGCAGCATTGACAGCGGAAGAGCGCGCTTCGAGAGAAAGGGAGATGGATTTGCGATTGCTGCAGCGGAAGGGGTGGATAAGGTCTGGTTTAAAAACAGCATAGAAAATATGGAGACAAAGGCAGTTTGGTGGAAGAAGCTTAAGTATCACGGCCTGAATGGTGGAATAATCGCCAGGGGCGAGTACCTGTGCCTTCCTCTGTCATTCCTTGCTAAAGCTTTTGAAGCAAAGTATGAAACAATGGACGAGGGCCATTCCTGTATCCTGGAACTTAAGGATGGAAGGAAATTGCAGTTTGCAAGGGGCAGTATCCTTTGTGTTATTGATAACGATCCAAGGCAGATGTACTGCGAATGTTTGGAAAGAGAAGGGGAACTTCTGGTTTCTGCAGAATGGTTTGCTGGATTTATCTTCAATATGCATGTATCACTGGTAGATCATGTCATTTATATAACTGACCACTTTATTGATCTTTCTGCAAATATGGCTGATCTTATCAGGGATATGCTCTCCGGAAAGGCATACATCGAGCCGGGAGAGTTTGAGTGCGTCAGAAACCAGCCGGAAGGAGTGAAGGACAGGAAATGAGAGCTAAAGACATAAAGGCCATAACTGTTGTGGGAAACTTTGGACAGGAGCTCCATGAGCTTGAGATTTTTACTGAAAAGAAACTTAGCTTAGGGAAAAAAGATGTGACCTTAAAGGGGGCATATCTTGATGCCTCAGGAAAGGTACCTCTTACCGAGATTGAAGATATAAAGAGTACAAAGCGGGGGGCAAAGTATAGGACTAGGCTGTGCTTTAAGCCTTTTCCCTACAGGTACGATTTTGAACTTGATCTGAAAGTGGACGGGGAAACAGTTCACGTAGCAAAGGGCGATGTTAAGGAAGTATCAGTTAAGGACCTTGACAAATTTGAAGCAGCCGAGAAGAATGGAGTCGTATACAGACTTTACAGACCGGATGTAAAGAGCAAAAGACCTCTTATTCTGTTTTTACATGGCGGCGGAGAGTGCGGAAGTGATAACATTTCCCAGATGACCGGAACTCTTGGAGCAATAAAGCTTGCTGAGAGATATTCAGATATGTATGTTATGGCACCTCAGGCACCGGATGGGAATGGAATCTCCATGGATGAAAATCTCAAGAAGATGTTGTCCAGAGGAAATCCCTTCAGGAACTACATGAGCGATACACCTTTTTCTCTTAAGGGAGAGTATGGCTGGAACAGGGATTATCTTTCAAAGGTATCCGGCATTATAAGGGATTTGATCGATGAAGGTCTTGTAGATGAAAAGAGAGTCTATGTAATAGGTCTTTCCATGGGAGGCGGAGGATGCCTTACTATGTGTTCAGTGGATCCGGAGCTCTTTGCAGGAGCCGTGGCCATTTGTCCAAGCATGAATGGTGAGACCTATTCGATCCTTAGAAGCTTTCCGAGGCTTCCTTTGTGGATTGCAGCTGCTTACGTGGATCATCAGAAGAGCAGAAACAGTTATATTCTGGATGCCTGTTCCAAGAACTGGAAGGATGGCAGAGATGACATACAGTTTTCCGTGCTTTCCGAAGAGGAGCTGGCTAAATTTGGGATTGGAACAAATCCTGACCTGACAGTCAGGGAACTTCTTGCAGAGAACCACAATGTATGGATTCCGGTACTTTGCAATGAAAGAGGTATACTGGACTGGATGGTATCAAATGTTAAAAGTAGGGAGAAATGAGATGAATTTTGAAAAGCTTACTGAATATATAGATGGACTTAAAAGCAGCTATGGTGTTCCTGCCTGCGATATGATAATAACAAAGGACCATGAGGTTGTTTACAGGCATCTTGCAGGTTTTTCCGATGTTGATAATAAGGAGCCAATTACTGAGGATGCACTTTACAGATTATTCTCAGCTACCAAGGTTGTGACCATGACAGCTGCAATGCAGCTTATTGAACAGGGAAAGCTGGGATTATATGATCACCTTACTGACTATATTCCGGAGTTTGGAAAACTCAAGGTGGCAGATAAATTCGTGTTTGAATTCCCGCTTCACTGGCCAACCAGTGATGAACCCTGCCATCTGGCTCATAACTCCATCAGAATAATAGACCTTATGACCATGACAGCAGGCATGAACTATGACACAACTGCTCCTGAGCTTTTGGCAATAAAGGAAAAGACCGGTAACAAAGCCACCACTTTAGAGGTTGTAAAGGAAATGGCTAAGATACCTCTTTTGTATGATCCCAGGACCAGCTGGGGCTACAGTCTTGCCCATGATGTGGTAGCAGCAGTCATTGAGATTGTCTCCGGAATGACCTTTGGTGAATATCTGAAGAAAAATATTTTTGAGCCCCTTGGAATATCTGATTTTTACTTTACTATAGATGAGCAGGTCAGGAAACGTCTTCCTGCAATGTACATGGGAGTTTTCGGAACCAGGGATATTGAGCTTGAAGAGGGTAAGTCCAACGCAGACACCTTTAAAGTGACAGACAATTACGAAAGTGGCGGAGCTGGTCTTATCGCTTCTGTAAAGGATTACAGTGTTATCATTGATGCTTTGGCAAACGGAGGCGTTGGTAGAAACGGCAACAGGATTCTTTCAGAGGAGTCAGTGAAGATGCTTATGACTCCTTATACTACAGGAGTCATGCAGGAGCAATTTGAGATAACCGGAAAGAAGGGCTATTCCTATGGCCTTGGCGTCAGGGTTCTGACAGATGAGAAGGCATCAAGATCTCCTTTAGGTGAATTTGGATGGGATGGCGCAGCAGGAGCTTACGTACTGGTGGATCCTATCAATAAAGTGAGCATTTTCTATGCACAGCACATCATGGGATTCCCTCTTGTTTATGCGGAGATCCACCCTATGCTGAGAGACCTTGCCTATGAAGGGATGAACTTATAATAATGAAAAAGTATTTGGGAAATGCAGAGTTTTATAAGAGGGTGTCCATTATAGCGCTCCCCATAGCTTTCCAGAACCTGATCCAGATCGGTGTAAACATGATGGATACGATAATGCTGGGAACGCTTGGAGAGACGGCACTTTCTGCATCTGCCCTGGCCAATCAGTTCATTACAATTTACCATATCTGCAGCATGGGAATTGGAATGGGGGCATCAGTCCTTGTTTCCAGATTCTGGGGAATGCAGGAGCTTAACTCTCTAAAAAAGTCTGTAACCATAATGCTGAGGTTATGTTTGGGCTTTGCCCTTGTATTTGCTGTTTTGACAGCCTTCTTCCCGGGACAGATAATGCGCATGTACACGCCGGAAGAGGACGTTATAAGAGAGGGAGTAAGATATTTTCTCTATTCTATTCCTACCTATTTTCTTTTGGGACTTTCACTGGACTGCACATTGGTTCTTAGAAGTATCGGCAGCGCCGTTGTTCCTCTTGTGTGCTCTATACTTGGATTTATGTCAAATCTGTTTTTTAACTGGGTGTTCATTTTCGGAAAGCTTGGAGCACCCAGAATGGAAGTGGCAGGAGCTGCTTTGGGAACTTTGATCTCCAGGATCATAGAGTTTGCCATGATAGGGGGATATTTCTTTTTTATTGAAAAGAAGCTGGGGTACAGGATAAAAGATCTGTTCATGAAATGTGGAGATCTGGTCAGGGAGTATCTTGTTATCAGTATTCCGGTTGTGATAAGCGATGCTCTTATGGCACTGGGAAACAGCGCAGTAGCTATGATCATGGGAAGGATAGGAACGAATTTTGTCTCTGCAAATTCCATAACTACAGTTACTCAGCAGCTTACAACTGTCCTTACTCAGGGCGTGGCCCAGGCTGGATGCATTGTCACCGGTCATACCCTTGGAAAAGGAGAGGTGGCAAAAGCTCAGGATGAGGGCTATACCTTTGCGGTGTTTGGGCTCATAATGGGAGCTATAGCCGGAGCTATAGTTTTTCTTGTCAGCGGACCTGTGGTGGGAATGTACAATATCACTGACGAGACAAAAGATATTGCGATGCAGCTCATGAGCGCTATTTCCATCATTCTGGTATTTCAGTCCACCAACTCCATCCTTGCCAAGGGAGTTCTAAGGGGCGGTGGGGATACCAAGTTCCTGATGCTCGCAGATGTGTTGTTTTTGTGGATTGCATCCGTTCCTCTTGGAATACTTGCAGGAATAGTGCTTAAGCTACCGGCATTCTGGGTGTATTTTTGTATTAAGATCGATCAGATCATTAAATGTGTCTGGTGCTTCCAAAGGCTTCACAGCGGCAAATGGATAAAGAGAATTAGTAAATGAGTTTAAGTCCGTTTATTCAAGCGGACTTTTTCTTTTCTTATCACGTTTTATTGTGTTATATTTATGAGTAGATTTTGAGGCAAAGATGAGGATTGTTGGAGGTATGTTTTGATGGGGAAGTCTCAGCTTACAACTCTTTGTTATCTTGAGCGTGGAGATGAATATCTGATGCTCCACAGAGTTTCCAAAAAGAATGATATTAATAAGGACAAATGGATTGGCGTAGGCGGTCATTTTGAAGATCTGGAAAGCCCTGAAGAGTGCATAAAGCGGGAGGTTTTGGAGGAGACCGGCTATGATATTCCGCTGTCCGATTTTGCCTATCGGGGCATTATCACCTTTATTTCGGATAAGGGTGACTATGAGCTGATGAGTCTTTTTACAGGGCCCTGTCCTGATGAGGAGCCTGCTCCCTGCGATGAGGGAGAGTTTGCTTTTGTTAAAAAGAAGGATGTGTATGACCTGAACCTTTGGGAGGGAGACAAGATATTTTTCAGACTCCTGGAGGAGAGGCAGGATTTCTTTTCCATGAAGCTGGCCTATGATAAGGAGGACAACCTGAGGGAGGCTGTTCTTGACGGGAAAGATATTCTGGAAAAGTGAGATTGTTCTAAAGAAAGGGAGTCTTGAGAAATGTCAGAAGTGATGCTGGAAATAAAAAACTATAGCAAGTCCTATGGCGGAGGGAAAAAGGCAGCGGATGATGTGAGCCTTTCTGTTATGGGCGGAGATATCTTTGGCTTCATTGGGCACAACGGCGCAGGAAAATCCACGACCATCCGTGCGGTGGTTGGAGTGTTGGATTTTACTGAGGGAGAGATTTTTATTGATGGTCACTCTGTAAAGGATGAGCCTATGGCGTGCAAAAGAGTTACTGCCTATATTCCGGATAATCCGGATCTTTACGAGAATCTCACCGGTCTTCAGTACTTGAATTTCGTGGCAGATGTGTTTGACATAAGCGGACAGGAGAGGGAAGAGAAGATAAAAAAATATGCGGATACCTTTGAGATTACTGATGCTCTTGGGGATCTGATCAGTTCCTACTCCCATGGTATGAAGCAGAAGGTGGCAATAATCTCTGCGCTTATCCATGAGCCTAAACTTCTGGTACTGGATGAGCCCTTTGTGGGACTGGATCCAAAGGCAACCTTCGTCCTTAAAGAGATCATGCATGAGATGTGCCAAAAAGGTACGGCTATTTTCTTTTCCACCCATGTACTGGACGTTGCAGAAAAGCTGTGCAATAAGGTGGCGATCATCAAGCAGGGAAAGATAATAGCACAGGGAACCATGGAGGAGATCACTGAGGGGCAGTCCCTTGAGGAAACATTTTTAGAGAGTACTTGAAGAGGCGTCGAAAATGAAGAATAAGAATTTACTCCTTTTACGCACGCTGCTTTTGTCCACCAGTCAGCGGAATATCTATAAGAATACAACCGACAAAAAGAAGAAAAAAAAGATAGTTGGAAGCACAATAGGTGCTTTTATCATCTACGCAATGATCATGATCTACAGCATGATGATGTGTCTGGGTTACGGCTTTGTAGGGATGATAGATTCTGCCCCTGTGATGTGCGCTCTAATTGTCAGCGGAATTGCTTTTTTCTTCACTCTTTTTAAGACCAACGGATACCTGTTTAATTTCAAGGAATACGACATGCTCATGTCGCTTCCCTTTGAGAGTAGCTCTGTGGCAGGGTGCAAGTTCCTGTACATGTACATAAAGAGCCTTCCCTGGTACTTATCAATTTCGCTGGCCATGATGATCGGATACATGATCTTTGCCGGAGCATCATTTTTGGTCTTTGTGATTTGGTTGGTTCTATCCTTTATATTGCCAATAATACCGATGCTCTGCGCTTCGTTTATCGGATTCCTGATTGCAAGGATCAGCGCAGGCTTTAGGAAGAACAATGTTATCCAGACCGTACTCACATTTATTTTTGTGATATTCTGCTTCTCGCTGAGATATATCATTGATGCGGTTTTTAGGGAAGATCAGGTTCAGGCAACCCTGGAAAAGACCTCTGAGTTAACTGAAAAGGCAGGAAAGATTTATTTTCCCGCAGGATGGTTTTCAAGGGCCATTACAAATGGAAATGTGCTTATGGCTCTTTTGCTGATTGGTGTAAGCGTGGCTTTGTTTGCAGGACTGTTCTACCTTGTTGGCAGATCCTACAGGAATATCAATTCAGCTCTTAAGTCCCATGCTGCAGCCAGGAAATATAAGATGACAGGGCAGAAGAAGAGAAGCGTAGTTAAATCCATTGCCTTTAAGGAATTCAGAAGGTTTTTGGGTTCAACAAATTATACTGTAAACGGTGGCATGGGAGTGATTTTGGCGCTTTTACTTGGAGTAGTTACTCTGATAATTGGCTTTGATAAGCTGGTGGCTATAATTACCCAGAATGCACCCTTTGATCCGGCCATACTTCGTCCCGCAATTCCTTTTATCGTGTACTTCATGATAGGAATGATGGCTACCACAGCCTGTTCCCCATCTCTGGAGGGAAAGAACTACTGGATAGTACAGAGTTTGCCTATTGAAAAGAAGACACTTTATCAGGGCAAGATGCTCTTTAACATGTACCTGACAGTTCCCTTCATGGTGTTTGCCACACTTTGCTTTTGCATTTCGGCTAAGGTATCTGTGCTGGATACGATCCTTTATCTTCTCATGGGATTTATTCTCTGCGGCTTCTCAACGGCCTGGGGATGTGCTTGCGGAATTAAGCATATGCGCCTTGACTGGGAGAATGAAGTAGAGGTCATCAAGCAGGGGGCAGCAGTAGCAATCTACATGCTTCCTAACATGTTCGTTGTCATGGGATTAACTGTACTGGTAGTTTTCCTGGGAACCTTCATGAACCAAAGATTACTGACGGTCATCTTTACCCTGATAGCAGCCGTTCTGGCAGCACTGAGTTATTTCAGAGCCCTAGCTTTGGCAGAGAAAACAAGATGATAGATTAAATTGCTATCCTCCATGAGCACCGGTCCTTGTTATAATACAGCCTTACTGTCCTGTACAGATCCAGGATTAGGACCCTGCACTCAAATACTGAGTCTTTGCTACAGACTGTTACACCATCAGGAGTCGTGTAACAGTCTTTTCTCATGATCTCACGATATCCCTTTATGGTGTACGCCTCATAGATTCCGTCTTCATTCATGATCCTAAAGCGCATGGGGATAACTTTTCCATCAGCTTTATGTTCGCATATCACATCTACTTTATCTATAATCCTACTCATAACATGCCCTTACCGGGTCCATTTTCATGAGCACCTCACCAAGGATTCAGCAAAACCTATGAGCTTTCTCTCAACAAGCTCGTAATCAAAAGCCTCTGTGCCAACATGGACCACCTTCCTGTAATCTCCTGCGTTTACCGCTCTGTCATCGATATAGACATCACAGCTTATCTTTCGGCTGTTGTTCCCATATTTTTCGGTGACTTCCGGCAAATTATCATTTATGGCATCAAATTCAAGACCATTTCCGCTGCACCAGTCTACAGCAGCATCCAGTGCATCTCCTGCACGGCAAGTCCAAAGTATCAGCTTGTCACCGGAATGTTTTCTGTCCTTAAGATACTCTATGAGATTATGATTAGCCGGACCAACTTCAGGCCATTCTCCAAAACTCAGTGTCCCATCAAAATCAACCGCAAAAACCATGCAAAAGCCCTCTCTTTCGCCTGAGTACTGCATCAAATACGCAAACAACTGTTCGATATAATTACATTATAAGAACAATTGTTCGAATTTGCAACCGCAAGATGTTGGTCGTCGTGAACGCTAGTTTGGCATATTTCGTATGCCCCAAGGTCGAAGCCATCTATTTGGAAATGTGCAGTTCTCGCACGAGGAGATGGAGTACAAATTGAAAAAACAGCCAAAGGCCGATTTCTCTGAATAACATGAAATGAGGCTTTTGGCTGTTTTTGAAATTTAGTAATCCACGACGAGGAGCAAACAAGCATTTGCGAATGGATGGCTTCGGCCCTGAAACTTCGAAAGCCGGTCCATAGCTCCTTACAATACTTTTGATAAGAATTCCTGGAGGCGTTTGCTCTGGGGATTCTCGAAAAATTCTTTTGGGGTGTTTTCTTCAAGGATGTTTCCTTCATCCATGAAAAGAACCTTTGTGGCAACTTCCCTTGCGAAGCCCATCTCGTGGGTGACCACAACCATGGTCATCATCTCTTCAGCAAGCTGTTTCATAACATCAAGAACTTCACCTACCATCTCAGGGTCGAGAGCAGAAGTGGGTTCGTCGAAGAGCATCACCTCAGGGTTCATGCAAAGGGACCTTACAATAGCGATTCGCTGCTTCTGACCGCCTGATAAGGATGCAGGGTAGACATTTGCCTTGTCAAGAAGGTTGACTCTGCTAAGGAGCTGAGTTGCCTTATCTTTTGCTGCACTTTCAGACATGATTCCCAGCTTTACAGGAGCCAGGATAATGTTGTTCATGACTGTAAGATTGTTGAACAGGTTGAAGTTCTGGAACACCATTCCCATGCGGGCTCTTACCTGATTGATGTTGACCTTTGGCGCAGTGATGTCCTCACCGTCAAAAAAGATCTGACCGGAAGTGGGGCGCTCCAATAGATTTAAGCATCGAAGGAACGTGCTTTTTCCGGAGCCGGAAGGTCCAACAATAACAATCTTTTCACCCTTTTCAACTTTGTAATTGATGCCGGAGAGGACCTGAGTCACAGTTCCGTCAGGATCTTTAAATTCTTTATGCAGATTCTTAACGTCTATCACTCTTACGCATCCTCCTTTCCAGCTCGTTTAGCAAAATAGTAAGTATCTTGATGATTATAAAATAAATGACTGCAGCACCGATGAGGGGCATGAAAGCATCATAGGTTCTTGAGGCAATCTGATTGGCTACACGGGTAAGATCCGCAAGGCTGACATATCCCACAATGGCAGTTTCCTTGATAAGAGTAATGAACTCGTTACCAAGGGGTGGGATGACATTCTTGATGGCCTGTGGAAGAACAATGTAGCGAAGAGTCTTTGCCTTGGAAAGACCAAGACTTCTTCCTGCTTCCATCTGTCCCTTGTCAACCGCAAGGATTCCGCCTCTGACAATCTCAGACACATAGGCTCCGGAGTTGATTCCGAAGGAAAGAGATGCCACCAGGATACCATTATTGGATGAAGCCATGATAATGAACCACATGATAAGAAGCTGAAGAACACTGGGGGTTCCTCTGATAATATCCACATAAACTGTGGCTATGTAGTTAAAAACAGTTGGCTTTCCGTCTTCAGTTGTGGACAGCTTCATGAGGGCAGTGATAGTGCCGATTATGATTCCAAGGATACCGGCAAAAAGAGCTATCTCAAGGGTTATTCCAAGACCTGAAAGATAAAGCTTCCAGCGATCACCGGTTATAAAAGCTGCAACAAAGCGTTCTTGTAAAGTCATTTACTTATTGATTACTCCTCAATGTATTTTTTTACGAGACTGTCATAGGTTCCGTCTGCCTTAAGCTCTTTTAATGCAGAATTGATCTTGTCAGCAAGCTCTGTGTCTCCCTTAGGAAGGGCAATTGCATAGTTCTCAGGCTCGAAATCGAACTTGGTTCCGTCAAGAACATCAACCTTATCAGAGAACTGAGCACCAAATACCTCTGCAGGGTTCTTATCAACGATTACGCAGTCAACACGTCCGTTGTTCAGGTCGTTTACAGCATCAACAGCCTTGTTATAAGCAGAAACCTCAGCGCCTTCAATCTCGTCTGCGATGAACTCGCCTGTTGTACCAAGCTGAACACCAATCTTCTTGCCCTGAAGGTCAGCAGCAGTAGCGATGTCTGATCCCTTAGGAACGAGAACGTTCTGAACTGCTTCGTAATATGGATCAGAGAAATCAACAGTGTTCTTTCTCTCTTCAGTAACTGTCATGCCTGCGATGGCAACATCGATCTTGTTTCCGATGGAAGATACAAGAGAATCAAATTCCATATCCTGGATCTGAACTTCATAGCCAGCCTTTTCGCCGATTGCCTTGATGAGAGCAATGTCAAATCCGTCTGGCTTTCCGTCATCACCTACATATTCAAATGGTGGGAATGCAGCGTTTGTGCCGACTACAAGAGTCTTGCCGGTGCTTCCTGAATCTGAAGAAGCTGCGCTTCCGCATCCTGTGAGAGCTGTTACTGTTACCATTGCTGCCATGGCAGCTGCTAAAATTTTCTTTTTCATAATGGCCTCCTCTTATGCATATTAATGTATATTTATACAGATTTATGTATAATATAACAGCCATATTAAAAAATATCAAGTACTAATTTTATTGTTAGTTAAGATTACCCTGACATACTCATTGTGACTGCATAAAGTTACCTCTTGCTAACTGAGTACAGCTGCAATATAATTCTGTTAGCAAAAGGTAACATATGAGGAGGGACGTTATGAAAGAATTTCTTGAGATCAAAGATCTGAAAAAGAGCTTCGGAGTTGGAGAGGCCAGACAGGATGTCCTTAGAGGAATGAATTTTACCGTTAAAAAAGGAGAGTTTTGTGTTCTTCTTGGACCTTCCGGTTCAGGAAAATCCACGCTTCTGAATATCATTGGGGGAATAGATACTCCTGACGAAGGCTTTGTGAGTATTAATGGTGATAAGCTGGAAGAGATGAACGAAAAGGAGCTTACGCTTTACCGTCGCAAGCACCTGGGATACGTGTTTCAGATGTATAACCTCATTCCTAACCTGAATGTTAAGGAAAACATAGAGGTAGGTGCGTATTTGTCTGACAATCCACTGGATGTGGAGGAGGTTCTGACCACCTTAGGCCTTCAGGACCACAAGTACAAATACCCCAACCAGCTTTCCGGTGGTCAGCAGCAGAGGGTTTCCATCGGAAGAGCAGTAGTCAAGAATCCTGATATCCTTATGTGCGATGAGCCAACAGGAGCTCTGGATTACAAGACATCAAAAGAAATACTGGCCCTTATCGAAGACTGCAACAACAAGTTTGGCAGTACTGTGATAATGGTCACCCATAATGAAGCAATCAAAAATATGGCAGACCACGTCATCAAGCTAAGAGATGGTGTAGTCCGCCATAATGACATTAATGAGAACAAGATTGCAGCAGCGGATCTTGAGTGGTAAGGGGGTGCAACATGAAAAATCCTCTTATAAAAAGAGTTCCCAGAGAACTCATATCGGACTGGCACAAGTATCTTGTTATCATAGTGTTCATGGTCATCATGATCGGAGTTATTTCCGGTATGTATGTTGGTCACGACAGCATGCTCTCATCAGTTTATGCAGGGAGAGATGAACTTAATCTGGAGGACGGTAGCTTTGAACTGAGCAAAAGAGCCTCACAGAAGCTCCTGGACGGCATCAGTTCCGGAGAAAGAGCTGATGTACGGACATATTATATAGAAAAAGGTACAAAAACAGCAGATAAAGAAGTGGCAAAGGCCATTGATGAAAAGCTGAACGAACAGGTAATGAACATAATCGAGGAAGGTGTTCGTGCTCAGTGCGCTGCTTTTGGAATCGCAGATGAAGAGATAATAAAGCAGCAGATCGATAAGGCTGTTACAGACTCTTTTGACGAAGTGCTGAAGCAGGTAAAAGAGTCAGAGGAGTACGAAAAGGCTGTAGACGAGGCCTATGAGGAAGCCCATGAAGAAGTTGTAAAAAAAGTGGATGAAGAGTGGGATGAAGTTTCAGACAGGTACAGTCTTGATGATCCGGACTTTGAACCTGTCTCTGTGAATATCTTTGAACATTTCTATAGGGAAGAGTCCGAGGACAACAACAATGACGGAGTGGAAGATGCAAACGTCAGGATCTTTAAGAGCGATGCTGAGATAGATAAAGCCTCTTTTAACCAGGGCAGAGCCCCGGAAAAAGAAGGTGAGATCGCCATTGACAGAATGCACGCTGACAACGCAGGTGTGGGGATTGGAGACACCATCACTGTTGGAGGAAAGAAGTTTGAAATAGTGGGACTTCTTTCTTATGTGAATTACCTGACCCTTCATGAATCCAATACGGATCTTATGTTTGATGCCTTTGGATTCGATGTGGCAATGGTGACTCCAGAGGCTTTCAACAAGCTCCGTTCCAGGATCCACTTCAGCTACGCATATAAATATGATGTTGAACCACAGTCAAAGGCGGAGCAGGCGGATTATTCAGATAACTTCTTAAAGGCTCTGATCACACAGACTCTTGTTAATGATAATGAAATAGAAGATTATCTTCCCGAGTATCTGAGGCAGGCCAGCAACTTTGCTATATCAGATATTGAGGGAGATTCAGCGGGAACAAGCATTTTGTGCTACATACTTATCGGTGTTATAGCCTTTATCTTTGCTATCATAATCAGCAATACCATTGATAAAGAGGCTTCGGTTATCGGAACCCTTAGGGCATCAGGCTACAGCAGATCGGAGCTTGTTGTTCACTATATGACCATGCCAGTTATTGTCACAATTCTAGGAGCAATTATCGGCAATATCCTTGGGTATACAGCTTTCAGGAACATGGCGGTCTATCTGTATTACAACAGCTACAGTCTTCCGGTATGCCATGCAGTCTGGAGTAATACAGCCCTTATAAAGACCACAATAATCCCACTTCTATTAATGTTTTTTATAAATCTCTTTGTAATAGTAAAAAAGCTTCAGCTTAGTCCCTTGAGATTCCTTAGACATGACCTGGTAAGGACCAGAAGGACTAAGGCCATGAGACTACCAAGGTGGAAGTTCCTTCGCAGATTCAGGCTCAGGATTCTTTTCCAGAATATGCCCAATTACCTGGTGCTGATCTTTGGAGTTATCTTTATTGAACTGATGCTATGTTTTGCCTTTGGACTCCCGGATTCCCTGACCCATTATGCCAAGGAAGCTCCGGATATGATGTTTGCAAAGTACCAGTATATGCTCATGGACTATCTGGACGATGATGGAAATGTCATAGAAACTTCGGAAGATAGTGCGGAGCGTTTTAGTATGACTGAGCTTTTGTATCCAAAGAATAGGTCCACATTCCGGGAAGGAATGGGAAGCGGCGGAGATGAGAGTGTTACGGTATATGGCATTTTGGCCGATAGCTCTTTTATCAAGCTTGATAAAAGCAGCGACGATAACAGCGTATATATTTCCAGTGCTTTTGCCAAAAAGTTTGAGTTGTCTAAGGGAGACAACATCACTCTTAATGCAGAGTATGAGAATAAGTCCTACAACTTTAAGGTGGAAGGGATAATCGATTATGACGGCGGAATAGCTGCTTTTCTTGATGTTGACAGCTATAACAGGATTTTTGAAAAAGAGCCGGATGAATTCTCGGGGTACTTTTCAAGAAATGAGATCACTGACATTGATGATCAGTATATTGCCACCGTTATCACCGAAGAAGATATTTTGAAGGTGACAAATCAGCTGATGCATTCCATGGGTAATTTTATGGATGTGTTTAAATACGCGCTGATAGTTCTTTCTGCGTCCCTGATCTATCTGCTGGCAAAGATCATCATTGAGAGAAATGAGCATTCAATATCCATGGTGAAGATACTGGGCTTCAGGAACAGCGAGATAGGATCTTTGTACATCATTCCTACAGCCATAGTAGTGGTACTGTTTTCAGTAATAAGCTTTGTGATCGGTTACTATCTTATGGTGTGGATCTTCCATATTTTTATGCTGCAGATGGACGGATATTTTGCCTTTTTTATGAAGCCTCTATCGATGGTAATGTCTGTGCTGTATCTGCTCATTGGTTACGCATCCGTTTCCGCCCTGGATTTCAGACGTATTCAGAGAATACCACTGGATGTGGCTCTCAAGAACATAGAGTGATTTTATTGTTTTTTTATAAAAATTTGACATTCCGGAACATCCTCCTGTGAGATAATCGTAATAGCGATAAAATTCAAGCGGAAAGGATGGATTATGAACATGAAAAAAAGAAGAGGAATAATATCACTACTTTTGACTCTGGTCATGCTTTTTTCATGTATAGGGATCAGCGGATGCGGAAACATTCCCGGAGGATCAATGTCAAATTATTGGGCACCTGATTCAAGTGCTGCCAAAAGCCTCAGGGATTATGTGACAAAAGTTACAAATAAAATGGATAAAGAGAATTATATCCCGGAAGAGGACCGTATTGCCGTATTTGACATGGACGGAACTCTGGTCTGTGAGACCTATTTTACCTACTTTGACACCATGATGTTTATTAACTACTGTCTGATAGATCATCCTGAAAAAGTATCTGATGAACTTAAGGATGCTGCCAGAGAGATAGAACCGGGATATAGTGCAGGAGAAGCGCTTGCCAGAAATTTTGCCAAGGCATACGCCGGTATGACTATAAAAGAGCTCTATGACTACGCCGTGGAATTTGGCCAGAAGCAGCCGGAGAGCTTTATCAACATGCGCTATCTCGATGGCCCCTACCTGCCTATGGTGGAGTTGGTTAAGTATCTTTATGACAATGGCTTTACCATCTATGTTGTCAGCGGAACAGAACGCACAACCACAAGGGCCATTATTGCTAACTCGCCTTTTAGCGAATATGTTTCCCCTTCGCATATTATAGGAACAGAGTTTGAAGTTAAGGAGAGGGGATACGAAGACGTAGCTTCCAATATGGATTTTAAGTACTCCGATGGAGATGAACTTGTTTTCACCGGTGGATTCGTGCAGAAGAATCTGAACGCCAATAAATCCATTTGGATAGAGCGTGAGATTGGTCAGCGTCCGGTTCTGGCTTTTGGAAACAGCGGCTCTGATACCAGTATGATGAACTATGTTTTGGATAAAAGAAATCCATACCCAGCCCAGGCTTACATGGTTGTGGCAGATGATGATGTCAGGGAGTGGGGTACGCAGAACTGGGAAGAAAAGTCTGCAGAATACATAGAAAAGGGATATGTGCCTATTTCCATGAAAAATGATTTCCTGAAGATATATCCGGATACCATAAAGAGGTCTGATATCCAGTATACTGAGCCTGAAGAGGCAGAGGATGATGCAGCCTGAGGATAAGTGAATTGTCAGAAAAAATGTCTTTTATCAGCATAATTAGCTGTTAAAAGGCATTTTTTTTGATATAGTGGAATATTATCAGGTGCGTCAGGAGGAGAAAAGTATGGAACTAATCAGGGTACAGGATTCAGACTACAAAAAGACTTATGAGCTGTATATGTCTTTTCCTGAGAATGAAAATGGCTACATGAATAACGTCTATGGCTTTGATTATGAGAGGTTTTTGACCTGGATCGATATGAAGCGGAACTGGTCTATGGGAAAAGAGCTGCCGGAGGGCTTTGTACCGGATACCACCTATGTGCTGGCAGATGGGGATAATTATGTGGGAGTTTTCAACCTGCGCCACTGTCTGAATGACTTTCTCAGGGAAGGACCGGGACATATAGGCTACTGTATATCAAAGAAATACAGGGGAAAGGGATACGCCACGAAAGGTTTGGAGATGACCCTGGAAAAGGCAAGACAGATGTGTATTCATGAGGTGTATATGTCTGTTAATAAGGATAATCCTGCCAGCCTTCGGGTTCAGCAAAAAAACGGTGCGTATATTCATCATGAGAATGATACTGAGTACTTTACAAGAATAGATCAGATAACAGATGGGGCTTCAAGGGAAGAGATTGTCAGCAAATTCTATACTCAGTATGAAGAGGACGGACGCCTGGAACGATCAGTTCATGGCAGGCTTGAATATGCCACAACCATGAATTACATCCACAGATATGCAGATAAAAATTCAAAGGTGCTGGAAATTGGAGCCGGTACCGGGAGATACTCCATTGCTCTGGCAAAAGAGGGGATGGATGTAACTGCAGTTGAACTGGTGGACAAGAATCTTGAAGTGCTCCGGGAACACAGCAAGGGCATTTCCAATATCAGGGCCCTTAAGGGGGATGCCACAAGGCTGGATGAACTTTCAGACGATACCTATGATGTTACTCTTGTCTTTGGACCACTATACCATTTGTATGAGCCTGATGAAGTGAACCGTGCAATCGATGAGGCTATCAGGGTAACAAAGCCCGGCGGAGTAATACTGTTTGCCTTTATTTCTGTTTACGCCATCATGTACTCCAACTATTTCTATGGGAACTGGGCTTCCGGCCAGAAGGAAAACTTCACTGAAGATTATAATATCAGGCATTTTAAGGAACAGCTCTTTACCGGCTATGATATCGCTGAATTTGAACAGCTCTTTGAAGGAAAAAAGGTATCCTGGATAACCACCACAGGCGTAGATGGTCTTTTAGAGCCTATAGAACACAGGGCAGATTTTGGCTTTACAGATGAAGATTTTAAGAAGCTCTCTGACTGGTATCTGCATTTTTCTGAGAAAAGAGAACTCCTGGGCAATACCAATCATCTGCTCTATATCTGCCGGAAAGATGTATGAAATGAACAATAAATCATTTGATTCAAAAAGAATAGCATTGGGATATGCAAAGAGGCCATGGCTTCACAAGTCTGTGATAGAGCAGATGAAGATAGATTGTGATCTGGATGAAGACTTCAAATTTAAAAATGGCCTAGATGTGGGATGCGGAGCAGGACTCTCCACGAAAGCGCTACGACTTATTTGCGATAAAGTTATGGGAACAGATATTGCTGATGCAATGGTTGAAGTGTGCGAGGAACTTTATGGAGATGATCCTGCATATTCCTTTTATGTTGCTAAGGCTGAAGAGACTAAGATACCAGAAGAAAAGTATGACATTGCAACAGCTGCCGGATGTATTAACTGGGTGGATGAAAAGAAATTCATGGAGAATATGTCAGATGTTCTTGCAGATAATGGTCTGATCGTTATATATGACTTTGGGATCACAGACAGGATGGCAGGAAATGAAGCTTATACCAGATGGTATCAGGATGAATATCTAAAGAGATTTCCAAAGCCACCAAGGAAAGAAAACAAGTGGACCCAGGATGATCTACCGGAAGGGTTCATCATGGAGAAGCAGACAGACTATGACATGGAATACTCTTTTGAGCTGGACGCATTTGTGGATTTTATGTTGATCCAATCAAATGTGAATGCTCAGATAGAGAGTGGAAGTATTAGCGCCGAGCAGGCAAGGGACTGGATGATACAGTCTTTATCATCTGTTTTTGGTGATGGGGAAAAACAGCTTATATTCTATGGATACAGCTGGTATATAAGGAAAAAGTAAAACGGATAAGGAAGGATATTACAGGTGTTTGGGGATATTGAATCAAGTGCAGATTGGGAATCAGTCACTCCTGTTTCAAAGGGTTGGTCAAGTGATAAGAAGTACCAGATAAGGACTAAAGAAGGTGAAGAACTGCTCCTTAGAGTGTCAGACATAGAGCTATTTGATGCCAAGAAAAAGGAATTTGAGATAATAACAAAGTATTCAGAGCTTGGCTTCAATATGTCAAAGCCTATAGAATTTGGCACATGCAATGAAGGAAGAAGTGTATATATGCTTCTTTCCTGGGTGGAAGGAAGTGATCTGGAGGAAGCTTTGCCGAAGCTTTCTGAAAAAGAGCAGTATTTATTGGGAAGACAAGCCGGTACTATTCTTCGAAAAATACATTCGGTTCCCCTTGATAAAGACGATATTCCGCAGAAGACCAAGAAAGAAAAAAAGCTACTGCAGCTTTCCAAATACGAGGATTCACAGGTAAGAGTATCTGATGATGAGATAGCTGTTAAATATGTAAAAGATAATATAGACCAGATTTGGAAAGAGCAGCCTGTATATCTTCATGGGGATTATCATCCGGGGAATTTGATCTACATGAAAGATGGCACTATAGGAGTTATCGACTTCAATAGGTGGGAAGTGGGGGATCCCTACGAAGAGTTTTACAAGCTGGAAAGTTTTGGAATTGAAGTCAGCGTCCCTTACTGTATTGGTCAGATAGATGCATATTTTCAGGATGATGTACCGATGGATTTCTGGATTGTAAATGCGGTATATGTTGCACATGCTTCACTTTATTCAATTAAGTGGGCTGAGAAATTTGGCCAGGATGAAATTGATGGCATGACACGAAGAGCAATACAAGCTTTCGATGATTTTGGGAACTTTAAGGAATGTATTCCCAAATGGTACACGGATAACTATAGAAAGCAGTATGAGGAGGAGTGAGTTTTGAAAAAGAGGATGGTTACGAAACATGTTGTTGTTCTTCCATACGATGAACAATGGGGACAGGATTTCATTAATATTAAAGCAGAACTAACTGGTGCTATTGGGCAGTTGGCTTTAAGGATTGAACATGTTGGGAGCACTTCAGTTCAGGGGCTATCTGCAAAACCTATCATTGATATTGATGTTGTCATAAAAGACTATACTATATTTGGAGAAGTTGTATGTGCCTTAGAGAAAATCGGTTATCGGCATGAAGGCAATCTCGGCATTGTCGGGCGGGAAGCTTTCAAATACGATGGAAAAGAGCATTTGAGGAAGCACCATTTATATGTGTGTCCGGAGGATTCACCGGAACTCAAAAGACACATTGCATTTAGAGATTATCTTCTCAATCACCCGGATGCAATTCGTGAATACAGCCATATCAAAGAAGAAGGAGCAAAACTATATCCCTATGATATAGAGGGATATATTGAACATAAATCTCCATTCATCGAGAAAATCTATCAGTTCATTCTGCAGATCGAGTGATGAAACTTGGCGAGCTAACACCTGAGTGGTGGATTGATTGACTTATGTGTAAATGCAGACGTACTATTAATTTATATTTCCTTTGCTAAAAATATCCGGGAAAGGCTCAAGGGAGGGAAGTGCGTGCAGATGCAGACAAAAGAGAAAACAGAAGAATTTCTTAAGATTGCGATCCCTGCAGTATTGGAGAGTCTGGTGTCGGTTATCATAGCAACTATTGACACTAAAATGATCGCAGTTTTGGGAAAGCAGGCTATCTCGGCAGTTTCCTTCACGACGCAACCGAAACTGATTTTTTTCTCTATCTTTTTTGCACTTGGTACCACGACATCGATCTTTGTTGCTCAGGCAAACGGCAAAAATGATCCCAAAGAAGGGAACTATTTCTTTCATACAATCTTAAAGATCACAATCCTAATGTCGGTAATCCTTGGAATCATGCTTTGGTTTCTAGCTGAGCCCATTATGAAACTGTGCAACAGGCAGTCTGACACACTGCAGATGTCAGTTTCTTTTTTCAAGATCGTGGGCTGTCTGATGATCTTTCAAGCGGTGTCCGTTGTTTTAAACGCTGCGCTACGCGGTATAGGCAAAACAAAGGTGACGCTAATTTCCAATATTGCAATGGGCCTTGTAGACATTATTTTTAACTATCTGTTGATTGAAGGCCATCTCGGCTTCCCACGGCTGGAGGTGCGAGGAGATGCCATCGCGACTGTACTTGGTACGGCTGCAGCGTGCCTCGTCAGCGTGATTGCCATTCTATTATATTCTGATTTCCTCAGTTTTCGAGGACTGTTCCGAGAGCGAATGTTGGCCAATTATGAAGGACTTAAGTCCATCGGAAGTAAGGCAGTCAATATCATATTTGAGAATATATTCACACGCATAGGATTTTTGCTTTCCAGCATTGTTTTATCCATGCTGCCCTCGGATGAGACTGCGGTATATTCCGTTACAATGATCTTGCTCAATTATTCCTTTGCATTTGGCGACGGAATTCAGAGCACTGTTGTGGCATTGACCGGACGGAGTTATGGTTCAAATGATCCGAAAGGTTTTAGGCAATATACAAAGATTGCAAATATTGCCGGGATTTCCTGCGCAGGTGTACTCAGCGTCATTTATATCACTATGGCCCAAACCTTTTATGGCGCTTTCTTTTCAGATCATGTTTCAATTATGAACGGTGTACGTTCTTCGTGGATCGCATCGGGGCTTACAGTGGTGCAGATCGTGAGGATTGTTCAGGTTGGCGTGATGCGCGGAATGGGAGAGGTAAAGGATCCGCGAAGGATAGCCACTATTTGTGTGTTGATCCTAAATCCTTTATGCAGTTATCTGCTTGCATTTCCTGCGAAATGCGGCGTCTGGGGAATCTGGCAGGGTGCAGTCATCAGTCAGGTATGTTGGCTCATTCTCTGTCTGATTCTTTGTCAGAAACATATGATGCATTTGGAAGAGAAAGGAGCTACATGAATGCTGATCAATTGCACGAATCATCCTTATGAGATATGGAATGAATCACAACGTGAGGCTGCTAAGCGTTACGGAGAGGTAAAGGATCTTCCTTTTCCACAGATCGATCCCAATGCGGAGATCAATGATCTGCGGGGGATAGCTGCGGAATATGCCGAAAAGATCGAGGAGCTTAAGCCTGAAGCTGTACTTGTGGCAGGAGAATTTACATTTGCATTTATGCTGGTGGATAAACTGCTGCAGGATGGTGTCAATGTGATGACATCCTGTTCGAAGCGTGTTACTGAGGAAGTAAAAAATGCTGACGGCACCAACGAAAAAAAATCCGTGTTTAAATTTGAGAGATTTCGCAAATATGCCTATTATGAGGAATAAGAAAGCTCCTGAAATGGCGGTTTTGAAAGGATGAAACCATGGAAAGAGAACTGATGGAAAAAGAGGTTTTATGTATCCTCGACACAAGACAGATTCAGCGTTTTATGTTCCGTAGCAATTCATTTCTGGATACCATAGGTGGCAGCGATCTACTGGACCATGTGCTGTGGGACGCAATACGGGATGCAATGACGCATATAGATACGCCTCTTAGTGAAGAAGAGTATGCGCTTTCTTTGGAGCCGGAGGTTGATGCGATTCCCTACTTCACTTCGACGGATGTGAAGTTTCAGCTTATCATCTGTTCAGCAGGAAATGCGCTTTGTATAGTCCGTTCAGGTGCGCTCTGCCAGAAGATCATCCGTAGGATTTCCCGTTATTATCTGGAGAAGGGATACTCTTTGAATCTGGCGGCGACAGCGACCGAAAAGACGGATAATCTCGGACTGGATATCTTTAATCTATACAAAAAACTGAATAATATCAAAGCTGCCTCTGATATCTCAGATCCTTTGGGAACGCTTCCCGTGATCATGAGGGAGAATCGTACCGGCGAACCGGTTGTTGCATTTGACGAAGAATATGGAGATTATGTTTCCATGTCTTCGGTCATTCGCAGAAAAGAAGCGAAGCAAAGGAAGGTCCAATTTGACCTGAAGGATATCCGGACGACCCGTGCCAGAGACGGAAAGGATTATTTTGCCTACGTACATGCAGATGGCAACAATCTTGGAATCACAATTGGCCGGATCCTGCAAACAACTTCGGATTATATCGAAGGAATCATTACCAGGCGTAAGCTCAATCGTAATATTGAAATGGCCTATGCTGCAGTTGTGGATAACAGCATCCGGGATTTGAAGGAATATTATCTGAAAAACGGCGGAGAAGAGAAAGATTTTCCCTATGAATTTCAGATATTCCACCGGGCGGGAGATGACATCAATCTGGTGTGCAACGCTTCTTTAGTTTTTCCCTTTTTGGACTTTTTCTATCAAAATCTTTCAGGTGCTACAATCTGGGAAAAAGGAGACGAACGGATTCCTCTGTATGTTTGTGCAGGAATAGCTTTTGTGACATCAGAAAGCACGTTTCATGGTGCATACGGTTTGGCAGAGCAGTGCTGTAAAAGTGCCAAGACCTTTGCAAAAGAGGAACAAAACCTTCTGGAAGGGCTTGCTGGAAACTGGATAGATTTCCAGGTTTGCGACAATCCAAATGTGCAGGAACTGGATATGTTAAGGGAACGTTCATATCATACTGCCGAAGGAATTAATTTGATGCTCCGCCCTTACAGCAGAAATGAGGTGGACCGGCAGAAGGATTATTATTATGGAAAACTTATGCAGAGGGTCAAAAAACTCAAAGAAATAGATCTTTCGAAGGAACAGATGGGCGTACTAATGCAGTCTTATCTCAACGGGAGAATAGCGTACGGACAATGGATACGGAATATGAAGGAAGAAGGAATTGACCTTGTGGCGGAACTTGGAGCTCCGGCTTATACGGATTCGGAGCAGAAGACGCATGCGGTCTGGTTTGATGCAGTAGAACTCATGGATTTTATACCGGATAAATAATAAATGCATAGCGGAACGCAGGAAGGATAGAACAATGCTATACCTGAGAATTAAAACCATTGGAGAAGTGGCGTTTCCAAGCTATATGAAGCTGGAGGAGGGATATTGGTGTGATATTCCCTTTGATAATCTTATGTTGCCGTATATTCCAATCGAGAGGCTGTTGCGGAATGAAGGGCTGATTGATGGAAATATACAGATAGGATTTGCGCATCCTGATGGATATAGGGGACTCTCGCTGAGCGCAATTGAACTATTAAACAAATCTCCGGAATTTGTACGTTTTATCAAATCCTATTTTGTCAATGACAGATTTCTGAAAGAG
>JAEEGL013974107.1_pt1 | contig 46046 bp, 28 predicted proteins | sample 9134231 | NCBI WGS metagenome assembly JAEEGL01 (sample SAMN16246548, study PRJNA631951) | gut metagenome | biome: gut microbiome; feature: rumen; material: fiber-attached | host: Bos | place: Iran: Karaj | collected 2018-10 | reverse complement strand
GGATGCCTGGATGTCCGTTGGCAGATGGTGGTCCTTCAAAAAAGATGAATTGAGGACAGCCTTCGCGTTCCTCAATGCTCTTGTGGAACATGTCTTCCTGGTTCCACTGTTCCAGAACCTCCCTATTCACATCCGAGAGGTTCAGCTTTGCTCGTTCTGTAAATTTCATTTATCTGGTTAATGTCAAAAATCGCCCAGCGCGTGGGCTGGTTATTTCAGTTTTATATCCTTTAGTTTCTGTTCTTTTCCACAATAACGGCACTTCAGCGTCTCCAAGTCCTTGCGGTAGAAGACCGTCTTCATCGGTTCGTTGTTGGTGATGCACACGGGGTTGGCGCACTTCACGATGTTGGTCAGTTTCTCGGGCAGCGTCACCTCGCGCTTCTCGGCCACCTGATAGTCTCTGATGACCGTCAGTCGGATGTTGGGGCACACCACCGCCAGCTTGCTGATTTCCGCCTCGGTGAAGAACTTGCCCGAAATCTTGATGAGTCCCTTGCGGCCCATCACCTGGCTCTTCAGGTTGTTGGCAATGAGCACCTCCTCCTTGAACTTGTCCAGCTCGAGCAGCTGCACGATGGTGAAGAGCTTATCGGTGGGTATGTGGTCGATGACGGAGCCATTCTCCAGGGCCGCCACCATCAATTGTTCCTTGTTCTGTTCCATAGTTCAGTTGATGATTGTTTGGTCGTTCTTAATTTGGTCCAGCGTGATGCCCAGCACATCGCAAATCAGCGCCTCGCGGGCATAGAGTCCGTTCTGAGCCTGTTCGAAATAGTAGGCATGCTTGCTCTCGTCCACATCATACTCAATCTCGTTCACACGTGGCAGCGGATGCAGAATCTTCATGTTCTCCTTCGCCTTGCCCAGCATGTTCGCCTTCAGAATGTAGGCATCCTTCACACGCTCATACTCCATCAGGTCGGTGAAGCGCTCCCTCTGCACACGGGTCATGTAGAGGATGTCCGCATCGGCAATCGTGTCCTCCGTGAAGTCCTGCTGCTCGATGTAGTTGATGCTGTTCTGCTTGCAATAGAGCTTATACTCCTCAGGCATCTCCAGCTCCTTCGGCGCGATGAAATGGAACGTCGGGTTGTACTTGCGCATCGACATCAGCAGCGAGTGCACCGTGCGGCCATACTTCAAGTCGCCCACCATGTAGATGTTCAGATTCTCCAGCGTGCCCTGCGTCTTGTAGATGGAATAGAGGTCGAGCATCGTCTGCGAGGGATGCAGGTTCGAACCGTCGCCCGCATTGATGATAGGCACATCGGTCACCTCGCTCGCATACAGCGCCGCACCCTCCAGCTTGTGACGCATCACAATCACGTCGGCATAGTTGCTCACCATCTTGATGGTGTCCTTCAGCGTCTCGCCCTTCGACGAGCTGGTCACCTTCGGGTCGGTGAAACCAATCACACGCGCACCCAGACGGTTCGCCGCCGTCTCAAACGACAGCCTCGTCCTCGTGCTCGGCTCGAAGAACAGCGTGGCCACCACCTTGCCCTTCAGCAGCTGGCGGTTCGGATGCGCCTCAAACTCAGCCGCCATGTCCAGCAGATACTGAATCTTCTCCTTCCCATAGTCAGCAATCGAAACAATGCTTCTATTCATATAAATTTTCAGTTTAGTTGTTCGTGTTCTAAAATCCACCCTGTGCATGGCGCGGGTAAAAATCATGCAAAGGTACGAAAATATTTGTGATAACTCACAATCAAGGATGCTAATATATATAAAAATGGTGATAAATGAGAGAATGTTGTGTTTGTTCTTACAAAATATTGTAACTTTGCAGCCAAAATTGCAAAGAAGTTATGGCTGCAAGACTTAGATTCAAGGTAGTGGACGAGGCGTTCAAACGTGCTCCCGTCTTTGTGGAACAACCCAAAGAACGTCCCAGTGAGTATTTTGGCAAATACGTTTTCAACAAGCAGAAGATGTATAAATATTTGCCAGCGAAAGTGTATAATAAGATGTGTGATGTGATAGACAATGGCGCTCCTTTCGACCGTGCCATTGCCGATGCTGTGGCTCAAGGCATTAAGACCTGGGCCATAGAGAATGGTGTCACACACTATACGCACTGGTTCCAACCTCTCACCGAAGGTACGGCTCAGAAGCACGACGGCTTTGTGGAGCACGACTGGAAGGGCGGCATGGTGGAGGAGTTCGAAGGGAAACTGCTTGTGCAGCAAGAGCCCGATGCGTCGAGTTTCCCATCGGGTGGAATCCGTTCCACCTTTGAGGCGCGTGGTTATTCCGCATGGGATCCCACATCGCCCGTTTTCATCATTGGTGACACGCTGATGATTCCCACCATCTTCATCTCCTACACAGGTGAGGCGCTCGACTACAAAGTGCCTCTCAAGAAGGCGCTCCATGCTGTGGACAAGGCTGCTACGGCTGTGGCACAATACTTCTATCCAGAGGTGAAGAAGGTTATTTCCAACTTGGGTTGGGAACAGGAATACTTCCTCGTGGACGAGTCGCTCTATGCTGCCCGTCCTGATTTGGTGATGACTGGTCGCACCCTGATGGGACACGATTCGGCCAAGAATCAGCAGATGGACGACCACTACTTCGGCTCCATTCCTTCACGTGTGGAGGAGTTCATGAAGGATATCGAGATTCAGGCGCTTGAACTGGGCATTCCCTGCAAGACACGTCATAACGAGGTGGCACCTAACCAGTTTGAGTTGGCGCCTATCTTCGAAGAGACCAACCTCGCCGTCGACCACAACATGCTGATGATGGCCATCATGAAGCGTGTGGCTCGCAAGCACGGATTCCGATGCCTTCTGCACGAGAAACCGTTCAAAGGCGTGAATGGTTCGGGCAAACACAACAACTGGTCGTTGGCCACCGATACGGGAGTGCTGCTCCATGCACCGGGCAAGACAACGCTGGACAACCTGCGTTTCGTCACCTTCACGGTCGAGACCCTCAAGGCTGTCTACGACCACAACGGTTTGATTAAGGCCTCTATCATGAGTGCCACCAATGCGCATCGTTTGGGTGCCAACGAGGCTCCTCCAGCCATCATCTCGTCCTTCCTCGGGAAGACTGTCACCGACCTGCTGGAGCATGTGGAAAAGGCAGACGACGATTCCCTCTCGATGGCTGGAAAGACGGCTTTCAAACTCGACCTGCCTTCGCTTCCCGAACTCCTCATCGATAACACCGACCGCAACCGCACCTCACCTTTTGCCTTCACGGGTAACCGCTTTGAGTTCCGTGCTGTGGGCAGCGAGGCCAACTGCGCTTCGGCAATGCTCACGCTCAACAGCGCTGTGGCTGAAGCACTCATCCATTTCAAGGAGAGGGTGGATGCCCTCATCCAGAAAGGGGAGGCCAAGGAAGCGGCCATTCTAAAGGTGGTGCGCGAAGACATTAAGCACATCAAGCCCATTATCTTCAATGGTAATGGTTATAGCGAAGAATGGAAAGCCGAGGCCGCACGGCGTGGACTTGACTGCGAGACATCTGCTCCGCTGGTGTTCGACAACTATCTGACCGACAGTTCTGTCAAGATGTTTGAAACAGCCCATGTGATGACACGCTTCGAACTGGAGGCCCGCAACGAAATCAAGTGGGAAACCTACACCAAGAAGATACAGATAGAGTCGCGCATTTTTGGCGACCTCTGCCTCAACCACATCATCCCCGTGGTGACTAAATATCAAACGGTGCTCATCGACAATGTGCACAAAGTGCAGGGCATCTTCCCTGCCGACAAGGCCAAGAAGATTTCGGAGGAGAACCTCTACCTGATAGAGAAGATATCCGACCACGAGAGTTTCATCATCGAGAACGTTGAGAAGATGGTGAATGCCCGCAAGGTGGCCAACCGCATCGAGTCGGAGCGCGAGAAAGCCATTGCCTACCACGACACGGTGGCACCGCTCATTGAGGAAATCCGCTACCATGTGGACAAACTCGAAACCATCGTTGACGACGAGGCATGGCCATTGCCGAAGTATCGCGAACTGCTGTTCATCCGATAAAGGAGGCCTTGAGAGCAGTTTGCCGATGTGGACATGTGTGTGAAAGTTGTACGTCGTAAAGCTCACGAGGGTAACGACGTAAGGCTCGTGAGCTTTACGACAGTGAGCTCAGAGAGGCACTGGAAGGGGTGCCAAGACAGAAAGAGAGAGGTTTCGGCCTCTCTCTTTTCATATTGGTTTGAGTTAGTTATAGTGTTCCATGTGGTATTGACGCGATATCAGATGGCGAAGATGTCGGTTTCGTCCAATCCGGTGTCAGCCCATCCGCCTGCTGTCCACCAACTGAAGGCTCTCTTGAAGTAGGTGTTCCATCCGAAATAGCAGTAACTGGTGTCGTCGAACAGATAGTAATCGTATCGTCGCTGTGGCACGTTCATGGCGATGCCACTGTAGTGGTCAGGGTCTTGGAGGGTGTTGTAGTAGGTGATAGGTTCGTTGCTCAAGTTCCAGCTCTCGGAGGGTGTAAGTTTGTAAGGCACAGCCTTGTCGAGCAGGGGTCGCCACTGGGCGTACTCTTCGGGTGTGAGCACTTTGTGCATGAGGCTGCCCATGTCGTAGCGGATAGGGCCGAGAATGTAGAAATATCCTTCTTGGTCAGCTTCCATGATGAGGTCTCTGTTGGAATACACCTGCGCATCTTTCTCTCCTTCGGGCATGGTGCCGGAGAAGTATTTGACGATGAGGGGTGCTGTGGCATTGGCCAGTGCTTGCAGTTCACTGGTCTTCACGGCAGAGAAGGGGAAAAGGGACACACTTGCCTGCTGTGAATAGAAATTCTTGTAGGCTTTCAGGATGCCCTCGATGTCGGCATCGCATAAGGCCTTGGCTGCTGTGACGTAAGGTGCTCCATAGGCAGAGGCCTCGGTGGGCGAACCGATAATCCAGTCAGCCTGCTTGCGCAGTTCGTAGGCCACTTCAATGGTTTGCATGTCGCAGGCATCCCAGAGGAGGTAGTCAAGATGAACGTCCAGTTTTTCGAGCACCCATTTCACGGATGAAATGTTCATCTCACCGCCCGATGTAGCATCGCTGTCATCGTTCTGCTCGTTGTCATAGCCAAAGGAACGTCTGCTGTTGTTGATCTCTTGCATTATTTTCAACAGAAATTCATCACCCAGTTCAGATTTCTGTTTCTCCACGGTCTCCTCGTTGGGTGACCATCCGTCGCCATGCGACCAGAGCACGAGGGAGTAGTGCTTGGCTGGGGCATAGTTCACCATCTCGCGCAGCACTTGGAGCACCACGGTGGAGTCAGCGCTGTTCTGCTCTTTCTTCCATTGCTTGAGAACTTTCGATTCCTTTTTGTTATAGAGCGTGATGCTGGGCTTGCCCACTCCGTCGTTGTAGACAATAACATTGCAGTCTTCCGGAATGTTTCCCGCCTGTGAAGCATAGAGAATTTCCTTGATGTCGTAGTTGGCTGCATCGTTGAGGTTATTTTCCGATATCAAGTAGAGAAGTACGGTGCGGCGCATTTTATTGTCCTCTTCTCCTCCTGAGGATGTTTCGTCATCGTCGTTGGAACATGCGGTAAAGATGCCACCCAACAGCATCAGGGGCAGCAGCAACCAAATTTTTGCGAAGTTCTTTTTCATATTAAGAATACAATTGTCAGGCTGTTATGCTATTTCTCTGTTTCTTCGTCTTTGGGTTGCAATCCCTTCAGATAGCGATACACATCCCAAATTTTCGCTCCTCCCCATTTCATGGGCGGGTAGGCATTGCAATGGAAGGAAGCGTCGGTGAATTTGACGGACACAGACGAGGATGGCGCGTCGAGCAGCAAGACTGGCTCGTCGTGGTAGAGAGGCATCTTGTACACTTCTCCATCGATGAGCATCTGACGGATGGTGTCCACTTGTGCCTGCGTGAGAGTGATAGTGTCGAGCCGCTCGAAGTCCTTGGTGTCGAGTTCCACCGTGTAAGTGCCGTCCTTCTGCCTCTCCAGTGTGGATTGCAGTGGGGGACGATGCACCATGCCGCCTCCTTGACGGAAATAGAAATAGGTGAGTGCGCCCTGCGGTACAGTAAAGACTTCCTTCTGCTTCCGCTTGATGACGGCGGTGCTCTGCAGCACGAGACGGTTGTACATCTGCTCATTCACATGGGCTTGGGCAAAGAGTTTCTTGGCCTTCTCTGTGTCCTTGAAGTAGCGGGCGAGATTTGCTTCCGACTTCTTCGTGCCAGGCTTTGTGTAGATTTGACTTTCCAGTTGGAGAACGCGCTGGTTGTTCTTGTACCATTCCTCCGACATTTCCAGCACCGACGAGATGTCGTCAATACAGCGACCTTCGAGTGTGCTGAGATAGTGGTTGAGTCTGTTCTCATCCTCCAGCCAAAGAATGTACGTAGAGGTGAAATGCCAATCTGTCTCCATCAAATTGGCGATTTTTTCCATTTCTTCCCCTGAGAGTTTCTTCTGGGCATGAATGCAAGGGCACAATGTGACCATCGCAATGACGGCAAAGAGTATCTTTTTCATGATGTCAAGTTTTAGGTGAGTGTCGAAATTGTTGGGCAAAGGTAATCGAAATGAAAGAAACCACAAAAAATAATCGCTAAAAATGTCCTTTTGTGTGAAGAAGGAACATCTTTAGCGATAAAAGAAAGTTTTTGAGGCTCGAATTATTTCACTCCTTTCATCATTTTCTTCAATAACGGGCAGAGTGCGAAAAGAAGCACTGCCGCCACACCCGACATGATGGCAAACAGCATGAAGAACTGGTCGAGCGTGGCAATCTCGAAGCCCAGGAATGAGTGGGCGGGTTGACCCTCCACAGGCAGGAGAGCAGCCAACTTGCCGGCGAGAATGTTGGAAGCCGCGTTCGACATGAACCACACGCCCATAAGCAATGAGGCCAGATGGGCAGGAGAGAGCTTGGTCACCATCGAAAGGCCGATGGGTGACAACGAAAGTTCGCCGAGTGTGTGGAGGAGGTAGAGTGCGAGCAACCAGAACATCGACACTTTGATGCCAGGTGAGAGGTCTTTGGTGGCAAATGCAATCACCAGATAGCCAACGGCCAGAAGCAAAAGACCGATGGCCTGCTTCACAGGCGAATCAGGCTCCCAGTTCCGCTTGCCGAGGAACTGCCAGAGTCCTGCCATGATAGGGGCGAAAACCACCACGCAGAGGGCATTGACCGACTGGAACCATGTGGTCTTCACTTCGAACGAACCGATGTTGCGGTCCACTTGACGGTCGGCAAACAATGTGAGCGATGAACCTGCCTGTTCGAAAGCTGACCAGAAGAAGATGACGAACAGGGCAATGATGTAGATGACACCGATATGCATTTTCTCGGTCTTGGTCAGCGTGCGGTCGGTGATGATGAACACTGGCAGTGCGATGGAGATTGCATAGATGGCACCTGAGATGTAGTCGTTGAACGATTCGGCACCCTGCACAAACAGCACGAACAGCACAACGGCACCGACAAGGCAACCCCACAGGCGCAGGGGTGAGTTCTTGCGGGCGGGTTGTGTGGCAGCCTCCGCCTTCAGGGCAGCAGCCTCGGCTGCATCCTTCTCGGCACGCAACTCACTCTCCTTGGGTGGCAGACCGATGCCCTTGCCGTCGGGAGTGACCAGATACTTATTCTTCAGAATCCAGAACACAGCCACAGAGAGCAGCATGGCGATGCAGGCACAAAGGAAGCCCCACTTGAAGGGTGCCAGATTGTTCCACGAGCCTTCACCCAGTGTGCCGCACACGAACGGAGCGATGGTGGCGCCCACGTTGATGCCCATATAGAAAATGGTGAAAGCTGCGTCGCGGCGCTTGTCCTCCTTGGTGTAGAGGTCGCCCACCATAGTGGAGATGTTGGGTTTGAAGAATCCGTTGCCGAAGATGAGGGCTCCCAATCCGCAGAACATCAGCGTGAGTGCCAGGGTGTTGTCTACCGACGCATCAATGCTGCCGCCCTGGGTCGGGTCGGTGAAGATGCTCTGCTGCACAAAGCAGGCGCTGAGGAACATGAGGAACTGTCCAACGGCCATCATCAGTCCGCCGGCAATGATGCTGCGACGGTTGCCCCAGTAGCGGTCGGCAATGTAGCCGCCCAACAGGGGGGTGAGATAGACCAATCCCGTGTATGAGCCATAGAGTTGAGAGGCGTTGCCCTCGTTGAAGAATGCTGCCACGAGATAGAGCACGAATAGTGCGCGCATGCCGTAGTAGCTGAAACGCTCGGCCATTTCTGTCACAAAGAGCAGGTAGAGGCCTTTAGGATGTCCTTTTTGTTCCATAGTAGATTGTGATTGTTTTGTGGGGTCTTTTTAGGGTTAAAATTGTTATCTCTTATTGTTTCTTTCTTGCTGTTGCTTGAGAATTTCCAACTGCTTCTCCTGCATGGCCTGCAGACGTCCCATGATGCTGGAGGTCTTCTTCTTGTCGCCGGCATTGGCCTTGCGCTCAGCATGACGCTTCTCCAGTTTGCGGAGCAATTCGGCATCGTCGGTGGTCTTGCGGAGGAACCACATCATGATGATGCTCACCAGACCGGAGATGAAGTAGTACCAGTTCAGACCTGCGCTGTAGCTGTTGAACGAGAAGAAGAAGATGACAGGCATGAGATAGGTCATCCACTTCATCATGCTCATCTGTTGCTGCTGCTCGTCGGTCATGGCATACTGCTGCTGACGCTGGGTGATGATGGAGTTGAACACGGTGGACACGCACCAGAGGATGCAGAAAAGTGACAGATGGTCGCCAATGCCCCAGATGTTGAAGCCCCAGTTGATGATGTCGTCGTAGGTGGAGAGGTCATCCGCCCAAAGGAACGACTGGCCACGCATCTCGATGTAGTTGGGGATGAAGTTGAAAAGGGCAATCCAGATAGGCATCTGAATAATCATCGGCAGACAGCCACCCATGGGGCTGACGCCGTACTCGCTATAAAGCTTCATCACCTCCTGCTGTTTCAGCATGGCATCCTCTTTCTTGGGATACTTGGCGTTGATTTCATCCATTTTCGGACGCAGCACGCGCATGTTGGCCGATGCAATGTAGGACTTCTTCATCAGTGGGAACACGAGGAACTTCACGATGAGAGTGAGCAGCACGAGCACAATGCCCATGTTCAAACCCAAACTCGTGAGGAAGTCGAACGCATAGAGGAAAACGAAACGGTTAATCCATTTGATGACGGGCCAACCCATATAAACCAGTGACTGGAGGTCAAGGTCGTCACCCGATGCCAGCAATTCCTCATTCTCCTTCAAAGTGGAGAACTTGTTGGGACCAAGGTAGAGATGGAAACTGGTGGGTTTTACACCCTTCGGGTCGAAATCAGCCTCAAATGCCGTCTTGTAAGTTTTCAAGTAGCCAGAACCATTCTCCAGTTGCTTCGACGACATCTTGCTGGCCGTAACGGGTTGTTCTGCGATAAGTATCTGACTGAAAAATTGGGTCTTATAGGTAATCCATTTGAGTTTTTCTTCAAATTCGTCTTCCTCTTCATCTCCACCACTGACGGAGAGTTCGTGCGTGTCGCCATCCACATCGCGGTAGGTCACAGTGGAGTAGCGTGTTTCGAAGTCATAACCCTTCTCCTGCTGCTTCATGTTTTCCGTCCACTCAATCTGCATCGAGTTGGTCTTCGAAGGGAAGAAACCCTCCAGCCCTGTAGCCTTCACATCCATGTCGAGCATGTAAGCATTAGGCTTGAGCGAATAGACGATGTCGAACGAGCCGCCTCCCACAGCCAGATGCATGGTTGCACCTGTCTTGGAAACTTCGGTCGGTGTGAAGAAGAGTTCGTCTGTTACGATGTTGGCGGTCTTGCCATCCACCATGAATTTCATGTTTTGGTCTTTCCCGTCGAAGAGAACGACATTTCCTCCCTGGCGGCTTTTGTAGGTGCTGTCCTTCAGTTCCACTTTCTGCAACTGGCCACCTTTCGTGGTGAGTGTCACCTTGAGCAGTTCGTTTTCGATGACGATAGCGCTGGCTTCACCTTTTCGTGCCTCAAAGAGGGGATTGAGCGTGTCGGCAGCTTCTTCCGCCTTCTGCTTCAGTTCTTTCTGCTGTGCCTTCAACTGCTTCTGTGCCTCTACTTGGGCAATGGAATCCAGCACCGCCTGTTCTTCCATCTGAGTGCGGCGCGCATAGTTTTCATAGGCCATAAAGCCGAAAACGACCACCGCCATCAGGATGAACGCTGTGAGTGTGTTTTTGTTCATTTTTTATCTTATCGTTTTGTTTTAATTCTTAAAAGATACAAAAAATCGTGCAAAGATAGTGAATTTTTCGGAAACGGGATGGAGGAATGGACAATTATTCATTATCTTTGCATCAAATTAACAAAAAGAAACGACAATATGAAGACAAAATTATTGATGCTGATAGCGGTTTTGACGTTGGCTGTCAGTGCGCAGGCACAAAAGTACGCTCAGATAAAGTTTGAAAAGACCACCATTGATATGGGAACATTTTCAATGGATTCGCCCGTGCGCAAGTGCGTGTTCAAATTTACAAACGTGGGAGATGCCAAATTGGTCATCACCTCTGTTCAGGTGTCATGTGGCTGCACTGTGGCCGACTATCCGAAGGACTTCATTGCCCCTGGTGCATCAGGCGAAATATCTGTCACTTATAACGGACAGGGAAAGATGCCTGGTAAGTTCAATAAAAACATCCGTGTGTACTCCAACAGTAAGGAAGAAATGACCCGACTTTTCATTAAGGGTGACATGACGGATGTGCCCACCAGCAAGAAAGACCATCCAGCCAACCCCTGATATTTCAGTGGACATGGTTGCTTTTTTTCTGGAAAGTTGAAAAAAAAGCCTTTTTTATTTTGCTGTGTTCAAATTTTGTACTACCTTTGCACTCGCAATTGACAAGGGGTGCCTTTAGCAAAGGAAAAACACGCGTTGTCAAAGCAGTTCAGAACACACGGTTCAGGAAGGATGGGTGAGTGGCTGAAACCACCAGTTTGCTAAACTGACGTACGGGTTACCGTACCGGGGGTTCGAATCCCCCTCCTTCCGCAACCACTTCTGAAAAGGCGCTTTCGTCTAGCGGCTAGGACACATGCCTCTCACGCATGGAACACGAGTTCGATTCTCGTAGGCGCTACAATCTGAAATCAAAGAATCAACCAAGAGAATAGGGCGCTTTCGTCTAGCGGCTAGGACACATGCCTCTCACGCATGGAACACGGGTTCGATTCCCGTAGGCGCTACGAACTATCAAAAAGAAAAAGAGCGTAACATCAACAACGATGTTACGCTCTTTTTCTTTTTGTAGAAACCTTAGCGACCCTCCCTGTTCATAGTATTCAATCTGTAACTAGGTCAAGAAGCACATTTTTTCTTTTGGCAAAATACATGTCAAAGTTGTCATTTCAAATGGCATCAACATCAATCAGATGAGAGGCAAGGTGTTAATTTAATTTGTCCGACTTAACACCATGATTGAGTTCAATGCTTGAAAGGTATTTATTTGGAGCATTACCATCAATGATTCGGTTTGTTCGCGTCAGCAACGCCTTTTAATATGTAGTGCTCCACCCAGCAGCATTGCCCCATCCATTGGGTGCGCTATCTGGGCAGATGCAGTTGCAAAAGTACAAAAGATTTTTGAACCGAACAACTATTCTTGAGAAAAATGTTGTTTTCTGTATGGTACAGATGTGGCATGATGAAAGAACTATGCAGATAAGAGTGGCGTTTCCTCTCCTTGCTTTATTCCACCGCTTCCTTTTCGATGCTTCCACTGCCTCGGAAACGGTGTGAGTCACACCGCCACCCTCGGTCTGAGTCAGACCGACCCCCTCGGTGTGAGTCACACCGATTTTGAGGTAGTGGAGGTGTCGTGTCGGTGGTTCTTCAACAGAGTAACATGCGGCAGTGGAAGTGGAGGAGGTTCAACGCGTACTTTAGTTACGTGTGTCCATATCTGAAAAATCTATAAAATATATCCCCACGCTTCATTTTTCCCGATTTCACGAAGGTCTATTCAGAAATTAGTTGTACCTTTGTGTCCAAATCAGGCGAAATGTCTGTGGAACTAAAATAGAAAATACTGTTGGACATGAAAAAGATACTTTTTACACTTTGTATGATGTTGGCAACCGCATCGGGTTGGGCACAGGAACAGTTCCAAGGAATGTGGCAATGTGAGGACTTGCAGGCTACGATGGTCATCAATCTGGCGGAGAAGAACATCACCCTGAAAGATTTTGAGGGGGAGGAGACCTATGGCTATGTGAAGGGGAATTTCAATGGCACGTGGGTGATTCTGAAAGTGAAGAAGGTGGAGGAGAAGAAGGCGCTGGTGAGGATGGTGAGTGACATCGGCTACGATGCGCAGGATGTGGAGTTCCGCCTGACAGAAGAGGGTACGATGGAGATGAAATTAGTGGGTGACCAGGTGATGAAGACCGTTGCGAATGGGAAGTATGTGAAGATGCCGAAGGTGGCGGTGTTCAAGAAGGAATGACGGATTCTTGGCAAGCCAAGCGTGCTGAAGATACGATAAGAGAATTTGAAAGATTGAAGTTTTGGATAACTATTTAGACACGTTCAACCCTCCACAACGGGCAGCGGTAGAGTATTGCGAGGGGCCATCGTTGGTGATTGCTGGTGCGGGTTCCGGCAAGACGAGGGTGCTGACTTATAAGATTGCCTATTTGATGGAGCATGGTTATCAGCCGTGGTCAATCTTGGCGCTGACATTCACCAACAAGGCGGCAGGCGAGATGAAAGACCGCATTGCAAAGATTGTTGGGGTGGATTATGCGAGAATGTTGTGGATGGGCACGTTCCACAGCATTTTTCTTCGGATTCTGCGGCAGGAGCATGAGAAGATTGGCTTCTCGGCAAACTTCACCATTTACGATGCGGCTGATAGCAAGAGTCTGCTGAAAACCATCATCAAGGAGATGGATCTGGACGACAAATCATACAAACCTGGTACGGTGCAAGGGGCCATCTCGAACGCCAAGAATCAGTTGGTGACGGCAGAGCAGTATCTGTCAAATCCGGCCAATCGTCAGAGTGACGCACGGCGCAGCATGGTGGCGTTGGGGCAGATATATCAGCGGTATTGTAACCGTTGCAAGCAAAGCGACGCGATGGATTTTGATGACATCCTGCTATATACTTACCTGTTGTTTGAGCAACATCCTGACGTGTTGGAGAAATGGGAACAGCGGTTCAGGTATGTCTTGGTGGATGAGTATCAAGACACGAACTTTGCGCAGCACCGCATTGTGTGGCAGTTGACCCGTCGCCATCAGCATGTTTGTGTGGTGGGAGATGATGCGCAGAGCATCTATAGTTTCCGTGGTGCCAATATCGACAATATCCTGACGTTCCAACAGATTTACGATAGTGCCAAGTTGTTTAAGTTGGAGAGGAATTACCGTTCCACTCAGAATATCGTGGAAGCGGCTAATAGCCTCATCAAAAAGAACAGCCACCAGATTCAGAAAGACATTTTCTCTGAGAATGACAAGGGAGAGAAACTGCATGTGTTGGACACCCATTCAGACATTGAGGAGGCCAAGATGGTGGTGAATGCCATCCGAAGTGTGAAGCGGAGAGAAGGGTGTGAATATTCTGATTTTGCTATCCTTTACAGGACGAATGCCCAAAGCCGTGTGTTTGAAGACACGCTCCGCAAGGAGGCATTGCCATACCGCATCTACGGAGGACTCTCTTTCTATCAACGCAAGGAAATCAAGGATGTGATTGCCTATTTCCGTTTGGCTGTGAATCCGAATGATGAGGAGGCGTTCAAGCGAGTCATCAACTATCCTGCCCGTGGCATCGGGCAGACAACGGTGTCGAAGATTCTGGAGGTGGCAACAAGGAATGGAGTGAGCCTCTGGAGCGTCATCAACAACCCCGCACAATTTGAACTGGGTGTGAACAAAGGCACGTTGACCAAGATTGATAAATTCCGCGAGATGATTGACTCGTTCATTGAACAGGCACAAAAACTGCCAGCCAACCAGATGGGAACGATGATTGTGAAAGAAAGCGGCATCACCACCGACATCTATCAGGACACAACACCCGAAAACCTTTCCCGACAGGAGAATGTGGAGGAACTCATCAATGGCATGCAGGACTTCTGCGACATGCGCATGGAAGAGGGAAACGAAAACATTTCGCTGAACGACTACCTCTCGGAAGTGTCGCTGATGAGCGATGTGGATACTGATAAAGGGGATGATGAGCATAAGGTCACGCTGATGACCATTCACTCAGCCAAAGGTCTTGAATTTGGCACCGTGTTTGTGGTTGGTCTCGAAGAGGGACTCTTTCCCAGCGATATGGTGTCGGGCAATCCACGCGGAATGGAAGAAGAACGTCGGCTTTTCTATGTTGCCATCACCCGAGCCAAGACACATTGTTATCTGTCGTATGCGCAATGCCGTTTCCGCTATGGCCAGATGGAGTTCTCGGCTCCCAGCCGCTTTTTGAAAGATATCGAGCCCAAGTATCTGGACAGAAATCAGAGCATGTTCACTTCGAGAAAAATGGCAGATGACAACATCGAACTGCCGTGGAAACGCAAGAGTCTTTTTGGCGACAACAACAGAACAGGGGAGTCATTCGCTCAACGTCCCTACCGACCCATCATACCCAAACCTGCTTCATCCCAACCGCCGAAAAGCTCACCAGCTTTCCCTCGTTACCCTCGTGAGCTTAGTGGAACAAAGCTCGTGGACGAAGCGTCGGTGCACTCCACCTCGGTCGGCATCGCTGTGGGCAAGCACATCATTCACAACCGTTTCGGACGTGGGGAAGTTCTCCGTGTGGAAGGTACAGGCGACAACACCAAGGCCACCGTCCAGTTCGAGAACGTCGGCACCAAACAACTGCTACTCAAATTCGCCAAGTTTGAAGTGGTGGATTGAGAGGTCTCATTCCAATCCATCCAACAAAATGAAGGCTGCCCAATATTTCGGGTCATTCCAACCTTTTTCCGTGTGAGAACGAACAGTTTGCTTGGCAGCTTCCAATGCATCGTGTTTGTTCATCTTCTCCGCTATCCAGTTCTTGTAAAATTCTGTCATCAGCAGACAAGTGGCCTCATCGTCCACTTTCCACAACGACATGAGGATGCTCTGAGCACCTGCCTTCTTGAAACCGCGTTGCAGGCCAAAGACACCTTCACTGGTGATGTCTCCTTGTGCGGTTTCGCATGCGCTGAGGGTCGTGAGGTCAAGTCCTCGCAGGTCGAGTGTGGCAATTTCTGCAGCAGTAAGAATGCCGTCTTCAATGCCTTGTGGCAGGGTCAGGCCTTGATACTTGTTATCGGCTCCGGCGAAAAGGAGTCCGCATCGGGACAGCACATCGACGGGGGCAGAAGATGCCGCTGTTGGTACACTCTGGTAGAAGCCATGAGTCGCGACATGAATAATGCGCTTGAATTGTCCGCTCAAATTTTTGAAGGAGGCTTCAGTGCCTTGGTCAGCCAACAGTGCTTCAGCATGCATTCCTTTGTGTGAAGTATTGTTGATAGTATTGACGATGTTTTGAGCTTCGCTTTTTGTTCCGGCCAGATAGGGGATTCCGTCGTTGAGAGCACCACGCAGATTATAAGCATAACGTGTTTTGCCCCGCTGTTGCGGATACCGTGTGGCATCTTTTTTCATGGCTTCAATGCTGGTGTCGTAGGCCAAACCTCCATACACGACAGCATCTTTACCTTCGACGGGTTCTGTGTTGAGCGCCAGCCAGCGGGTGGATGAAACGCGGTACATCTTGTATACTTCTCCAATCAGACGACCGTCGGACAGTTGAAGCGATTCGATGGGCAGCTGGTAAAGCTCTCCTGATGGGGCAAAATAAATGCGTTGTACATTGCTGCCAGCCATCTTAATGATGGGCTGCCAAATGCGTTCTGCCAGATTGCCGGGACTGCTTTCCAATTCTTTCTTCTCTATGAGTGGCAAGAAATGCACATGATTCCATAGAGGCGACATGATGAGTGCTGCGTACATGGTGCTGTCCTTGCCCACACGATAGTCGACAAACTCTATCGCGAGGTCTGTTGCCGTCAGTTTGGCACGCACATCGCTATAGTGCACTTGCAGGAAATCCATGAATTGATGCAGGCCATTGGCCGATTCGCCCAGTTCGCGCTCCAAGCGGTCGGCTTCCAATGTGGCGGCATTGGCTTGTGCTGGCGGCGTTTGGGCGTCAGAGGCTCTTTTTCGCAATTGGCGGATTTTCTTATATTGTGCAGATAGTAGTGAATCGTTGTCGATGGTTCGTTGCAAAGCACTTTCAGCAGTGAGAAGAAGACCCTTTGCCAGCAGTTGCTGGTCGAAGAGCGCATCGGTGAATTCGCTGTCAAATTCCTGCAACTTATGAGCAAAAGCGTACATAATGGTGGTTGCACCCAAATTCTTGTTCCAATATGCTGTACGTTCCGTGGCTGTCAAATAAACAAAGTTGCGTTCCACATTCTTCTGGATGATGCTGAATATGGCTTTGCGGTCGTTGAGGGCGACAGTCTTTTGGTTCAGAAATCCTGCTATGTTGGAACGATAGTTATAGGCATCCTGTGTTTCCGAATGGAGTGGGCCATAGTAATCAATGGCTGTCTCCACGCATTTATCGGCCGCCTGCATGGTCTCATCTTTCTTGTCCAAATAGTAATAAGCTTGTGACAGTTGCATCCAGGCGATGGACAGGTCGTCTTTAGCTGCATCACCTGCTTGTTGCAGCAATGCCAGCGCGCGTTGTATATCCGTGACTGTTTTTTCGTATTGTTTCATGTGTGAATACCCATTGGCACGTGCACTATAATATGAAGCCAAATCTTTGGACGGATACCCTGTCGTTTTCTCGCTGCGGTCAATCAGTTTGGTCAGCGTGTCAATCCCTTCGGAATACTTTTGGTGTTGTATAATATTCTTTACTGCGCGTTCGTAAGACCTCACATCTGCCTTGTAGGCATTGAGGGCACTCTCATTGAGTTGTGCGGAGGCCATGAGGCTGATAGTGCATGCCACCATTAGCCATGCCATTCGATTTTTCGTCATATCAATCGTCGTTTTTTAGTTCATCAATTCTTTGTTGCCATAGTGCGGCTTTCTCGGCATCAGGAATGTCGTTTGTATAGAGTTTTGTCAGTTTCTGTGCCAATAGCTGTGCATAGATTTGTGCATCTTTCGTAGGGTCGGCCTTGCAGAGATTATATCCTTTTTCGAGATGGGGCAATGCCAGTTGAAATCGTTCGGATTCCATCTCTATGCTCCCCAGCGTGTAGAGTGCCTTACCTAGCAGAAGGTTACGCTCCGCATTTCCTTCACATTCGCTCACAATCTTCAATAATAACGCCTCGGCTTCATCGTTTTGCAGAAGTGAGTGCAACATGTTGGCTCTTGAAATCTGTTCTCTCAATCGTTTTTCAGGAGCCTTGGCCAAATCAAAGTTTCGTTCGGCCTCCAGACTTAGCTCAATGGCCTTCTCCAAATCGCCATTTTCCATTCGGATGTTCAGCGACTGCACACTATGCCATTGTCCCATCCAGGAGTAAATCATATAATATGCCTTTCCCTCAGGCTTGGCGTTCGCGAGCGCTTTTTCCAAATGTTCTTTCGCGGTGGGAAAATCTTTGTTGTCCATCGCATTCACCCCCAAATACAAATAGTTGATGGCCACAAAGTTTCTGACGGTGGGAATCATGGATTCTCTTCCCGTCTCTTTCAGTTTGGTTATTGCCTTTTCATAACATTCGCTCGATTTCTCATACTCTTTCTGCTTGAACAGCGCCTGTGCTTCAGCCATCAGTTCATCGTAACTTTCAGTTTGAGCCTGACATGCCATCGTGGCAAGTATCAGAACAAAAATAGTTAATGTTCTTTTCATGATGCGGATTTTTTTTAATTGCTGATAACCACAACGCTGCAGTCTTTCTTTCCGCAGTTGATGATTTCCAGTTCAACAGTGTTTCGTTTGTCGGTTGGGAGTTCGAAAGAGGTTTTGCGGTGGGGTTGCCCTTTTTTCACGTCGCGAGTGTCGTCATAACGTTTGTTGAGGCCGGCAGAGTTGGTGACGTGGATGCGCATCGTGACGAGACCACCTGCCTCGGCTACGACGGCAAGTTCTTGATGCCCTTTGGAACCGAAGGTGTATTTGGTGCTCTGACCTGCCTTGACAAAGCAGGTCTTGGTGAGGATGGAGCCATCAGGAGTTTGGCCACGGTGAGTGCCTGAACGGCTCAACTTGTCTGCATTCCTATAGACATCAATGCCTTCAGCAAGACTGTCGGCAAAAGTCTCGTTAAAGACAAGGTGACCGTTGAGGGATGCGATGGAATCATCTTGACAGCTCAAGGTACTGAAGTCGGCGGTATGGCAGTCGCGTAGTGCTGCGGCTGACTGTCTGATGGCGGCAGTATCGTTGATGGCTACAGCGTCACGCATGGCAATGCAGGCTTCGAATACAGCTTGAATCTCGCTGTCGCCTTTCTGGGCATAAGCAGACAACGTGGTGAGAGCAGCAAGGAGCGGAAGAATCAGTCTTTTCATGTTGCTGAGATTTTACGGTTTACGGTTACGGAGCTTTGACTGCGTGTGAATAGAGATTGCTTAGGGTTGGGCTTTGCGGATGACGAGGCGAAAACCAACGGTCTTTTCTTTGGCATCCGTGTTGAGACCTGCACGTGAAGAAATGGCGACCTCTTCAACAGGCGAATTATAGTGACCACCGCAGACGGTCCATTGTGCCCCGTCGGTTGCAGAGATGATAGGTGTGTTGCACCATTCGGCCACGTTGCCGCTCATGTCGTAGAGGTCAAGCATGTTAGGTATCTTGTTCTGTTGCCCATCGCAGGGATGTGCGTGTCCGTTGGAGTTGGCTTGATACCATGCCACGGAGTCTACATTGTTGCTGCCAGCATAGGTGGTTTGTTCTTGGTGCCATGCTCCATGCGCGGCATATTCCCACTCTTCGGCCGAAGGTAGGTCAAATTCGAGGTTGGTCATATTACGCAGCGTGTCGAGGTAGGTCATGTTGATTTCGCCGAAAGAAACTTCTGTCATGGGCATGTTTGCCTCAGCCTCATCATACGCTTCGCCCATGACACCATGCCACCAGCCAACCGTACATTCGAACTGACTCATCCACAGGGTGTCTGGCCGAACCGGTACCATGCGGCCGAGCATGTTGTCAAGCGTGGTCATTTGCTGCATGGTGAGGTCATTGCTGAGGTAGAGGCCGAAGTCGCTGTATTTCTTCTCCAGTTCGGTGCGCATGGACTCCAACTGTTGTTTTTTGTCATTCTTTTCCCAGAAAAGATAACAAGTGCCCAGCACAATCAGCACCACGGCAACAACTCCAGCCACGCCGAGCCATTTCATGAATCTGTGTTGAGCATCCAGTTTATTCAGCGACTTGTTCGCCGTGTCGAAATCTTCGTCCTTGTGTTCTTGTGGAGTGCGTGGACCCAGTGTAGGAACCAAACGGTTCTTAATCATCAGGTCGATGGTGGCACCCAGTGCTTGCCCGAAACTGATTTCCGAATGTTGATGTGAGCCGATGGCATTCTGAAGGTTTTGTGGCATGCCTTCAGGAAAACCATCAAACCCATTATCGGGGTTGATGGGGATGATTTTCTTCTGCTGTTCAAGGGCAAGCGTTATCTCCTGTCTCACCCAGTCGCCTTCGTTGTCGCATCGCTGCATGGAGTTTTTGGACAGCACCAGCATGAACACGGGGGCTTCCTTGATGGCAGCTTTGATTTTATCGCTGAAGATGCCATCGGTCAGTTCGTCATAGTCGAGAAAAACTTTGTAGCCGCGTTGGATAAGCATCAGTTGCAGGATGCGGGCATATTGTGCGCCTCCTGTCCTTCGGTAGCTGATGAATATATCGTATGGCTGGTTGTCTTTCATTTCTTCACGATTTGGTAACCCATGGCAAGAAGGAACTTGAGGGTGTTGGATGCCATCAGGCGGTCATATTGTTTTTCGGTTTCGGGCAATTCTGAATAGGGCACCATGTCAGGGGTCTGCATTTTGTCGTCATTGCGTTGGATGCCATAGCTCCAGCCTTCGCTTTGACGCTCCAGCGCCCACACATTATGTGCGTTGGATGCCATCATTTCTCCCAGTTTCTTCAGGTCGTCGGAAAGTTCTATATGCGACAGGTCGGCAGGGGTGGGGCGATAGGTCTTGCTGTCCACCTTGAAGGCTGTGATGCAGTCGCTGCCATCGGCAATCCACTGTTGCAGGAATGTGGGCAGCGGGAAGATGACCGTTTCGTCGGCGATGGGGTTGTAGAGGGTGATTTTTTCCGCTGGTCGGTTCACCAGCACAATGACGGTGTAAATCAGTCCATCGTTCACGGCTCCGAAGAATCGTCCGCTGATGATGGGCATGATGACGCCTCCCTTGCCAACAGCCGAGAAGATGGCTTGAGGGTTGAAATCATTGCGTTTGTACACTCTCAGACCGGCCTCTTCCAATGTTGTGCCAGCCATTCTCCGTTGTGCCAATGCGAACTTTGTGCATTGCTCGTAATACTGAATGTTCATGGTTATGTTTGATTTAATGATTGACAAAGCTATTCATTCCCCGATGCGGTGGAATGTTTAGTTTTAGGCGATTGTTGGGTGGCAAAGGTACATCTTTTTTCTTATACAACAAAAAATGGTGTGGTTTTTTTGTTGTGTCGGGAAAATATTGGCCATGTGTGTGATGTGTGGAAATAATTGTGTAACTTTGCAAATAAATTGCGAATTATGACTTTGTTAGAAGAGAATATCAATCAGATTCCGTCGCCTTGTTATGTGATGGAAGAGACGTTGCTGCGTCGGAATCTGGCGCTCATTGATAGTGTGGCACGTCGTGCCGATGTGGAAATCATTCTTGCATTCAAGGCTTTTGCCCTGTGGAAGAGTTTCCCCATCTTCCGTGAATACATCCACCACACAACCGCATCATCGCTTTTCGAGGCACGACTGGCGAAGGAAGAGTTTGACAGCAAGGCACACACCTATTCTCCCGCCTATACAGAAGAGGAGTTTGAAGATATTCTCAATTGTTCCAGCCACATTACGTTCAATTCGCTGAGCCAGTATGAGCGTTTTGCCCAGCAAGTACAGGGTAGGGCTTCCATCGGTTTGCGTGTGAATCCCGAATATAGCGAGATTGAGACAGAACTCTACAATCCCTGTGCACCAGGTTCCCGTTTTGGTGTCTTGGCCAACGACCTCCCTGAACAGTTGCCTGCCGACATTGAGGGCTTTCACATTCATTGCCATTGCGAATCAGGCAGCGATGTGTTTGAACGCACTTTGCAGCACATTGAGGCGAAGTTCTCACGCTGGTTCCCGCAGATCAAGTGGATTAATTTTGGTGGCGGTCATCTGATGACTCGAAAGGATTATGATGTGGAACTACTCATCAACACGCTCAATGCTTTCCATGCACGTTATCCCCATCTGAAGGTGATTCTCGAACCTGGCAGCGCATTTGCCTGGCAGACGGGTCCCCTTGTTGCTAAGGTGGTGGACATTGTTGAGAACAGCGGCATCAAGACCGCCATCATCAATGCCAGTTTCACGTGCCACATGCCCGACTGTCTGGAAATGCCTTATATGCCAGTCATCCGAGGTGCTGAAATCGTCGATGCTGAGCAAGAAGGACTTCCATCCTTCAGTGCTTATACTCATCAATTCTTGTATCGTATCGGTGGAAACTCTTGTCTCTCTGGCGATTTCATGGGGATGTGGCAGTTTGACCACGAACTGCAGATAGGGGAGACTCTCATCTTTGAGGATATGATACATTACACGACCGTGAAGACCACCATGTTCAACGGCATCGGCCATCCTTCCATTGGCATGCTACACAAAGACGGAACATTTGAATTGTTCCGTCAGTTCACTTACGAAGATTATCGTGACCGTATGTGTTAAAAGGATTGTTCCCTTAGAAGCGTCCACCGCCTCCTCCGAAGCCTCCGCCACCGAAACCTCCACGTCCGCCACCGCCTTCGGGTCTTCCTTCTGGGCGACCCTCTGGACGTCCTTCACCTCCAAAGTCTGGACGTTCGTTCATGAAACTGCGCATCTCACGGAGATTCTGTCGTGATGTTCTGTCTCCAAACAGATTGAAGCGGTAGATGAAGTGTGCCATCACGTAACTGTAGATGCTGTTCGTCTCACGGTCCTGACGGGAGTAGGCACTGATGGTACGGCTGATGTTGCTGCGCTGATGCAAGAGGTCATATGCCTGCAACGAGATGGTAGCCTGTTTCTTCTGAAGGAATCGGTAACTGATTTGAGCGTTCCATATGAGTTCGTTCGTGTTCATGTTGGCAGAAGAGTAACCACGACGTGAACTCATGCGGATGTCGGTGGAGAATCCGAAACCATTTTCGAAATTGCCTGTCGACGAAAGGCCATAGTTGAAGTTGAAAGTGTTCTGGTTGTTGGCAGCGGTTAATTTGCTGCTTGACTTTGACCATGTGATGCCTCCGTTGGCACGGATGTCGAAGTTGCTCAGCCTCAGCGTGATGCTCATGTTTTCGCCCAACGACGTTTGTTTCACGTCGTTTTTGTACGTTTTATGATTCTGGTAGATGTAACCCACGTTGTGGCGCAACGATGCAGTGGTGTTGGTGTTGAGGGTCAGTTTTTCCCATCCCAGTGGCGTGTTGAAACCAATGTTTCCATTGATGCCCCAGTTGCCGTTGATGTTCTCCGGACGTGTGGTTTGTCCACCTGTTTCCGGGTTGTATTCCGTTCTGTTGCTGATGCTGTTCAGTGTGTTGTTGAACGAGAAGCGTCCAAAGATGGATTGCTTCGTGGCTTCCAGATAATTATTATAGTCAACGTTGATGTTGTTGGTGAACGATGGCTTCAGGCCTGGATTACCTTCGCGGATGTTGAGCGGGTTGCTGTTATCCGTTAGGTTGAAGAGGTCCGTCATTTCTGGCTGACTGGTATTGCCGCGATAGGTGATGCGCAAGGTGTGCTGCCTTGTGAATCGGAAACGCGCATTCAGGGTCGGTGAGATGCGGGAAATGTTTCGGCTGGCGATGGTGTCGAGCCCTTGATACTGATATGACATCTTCTGATTCTGCCGCTCGATGCGTACACCGGCGCTGATGTTGAGCAACTGGGTGATATAACGGAACGAGATGTCCAGGTTGTGTGTCTTGTTGATGTTTTCCGTGTAGCGGGAAAGGGAGTCGCTGAGGAACTCAAAATAGTTGGGTGCCAGCATACCGTACTGCCCATAGTTCTCCCACAATTCCTGTCCGATGGCATCCACTTTGGCAAAGTCAAACGTCTGTCCATCGCTGTGGCGCTTCGAGTAGTTGTAACTGTAGTTGATTTGTGCGAACAGATTCCGCATGATAGGCTCGGAGTAGGAAAGTCCGAGGCTGTAGTTCTTGTTGCTGTTGGGGGTGTTGCGGTGACGATACGTTAAGTCCGTCGAGTCATTACGTTGGTGGTAGATGACGTTCGAGAAATTGAAGTTCTTGTTCTTGTTTTTGCTGGTCGAACCATTCAGCCTGAGGCTGATGTTGCGGCCGTTGCTGCCCGTCACGGCACTGGGACCAAACCAGGGGCCACCACCCAGACGGCGATTGAGCATCAAGTTTCCACTCACATTGTAGTTGTCGCCATTACTCCAGTTTTTTGATGTGTTCTCGTTGATTTTAATGTCATCGCTGATTTCATCCATCTGTGCCAGCGGGTCGCGGACATTATTCTGGTAAGGGTCATCGTTGAAGGTGGCCGATGAATTGCCAGACGAACTCTTCGAATCTCCTGTAGAGAAACGTGGGCTAAAGACCAGCGTGGTCAACGAGTCAATTTTCCATTCAGCCTTGAAATCTCCATTGATGTTTGCGTTTCTGTTTGTGTTTGTGTTGTGGCTATTGCTGAATGAAGCGCTGGTTGATACGAAATTTTGTGTGCTGTTGTAAGTGTGGTTGTTTGTCTTGTTATAATTGTATCGTATGTTTCCTCCGAACTCGAAGTTCTTCACATCGAAGACCAGTCGTCCTCCTACTTGCTTGTTGGTCGTGTTGCCGTTGTTGCCTGTGTTGTTCTGCGAGCCAATCACATTCGACTGGAATCCGTCAGAGAATCGGTTCACCATCACACGTCCCGAATACCTCTTATATGAACCGTATGCCGCATCTACATTTCCGAACCATCCCTTTTGCATTCCCTTCTTGATGGTCAAGTCAATCACCGTCTCTTCCTCTCCATCGTCAATGCCTGTGATGCGGCTGAAGTCCGATTGCTTGTCGTAGGTCTTCACCTTATCCACAATCTCTGCCGGCAGGTTTTTCATCGACATGTTCTGGTCGTTGCCGAAAAACTCTTTGCCACCCACCAGAATTTTCTTCACCGTCTTGCCGTTCACCTTCACCACGCCATCCTCGATCGTCACACCTGGCAGTTTCTTGATTAATTCCTCCAACACACTGCCTTCGGGCACCTTGAACGCGTCGGCATTGAAGATGAGTGTGTCCTCTTTCACTTCCACCTCCTTCAGTTGCCCAGTCACCACGGCCTGTTTCAGTTCCACTGTGTTGGGCGTGAGCAACACGGTTCCGATGGTTTGTGTGCCGCCATTCTCCGACCTCTTCACACTGATGCTTCGAAAGAAGTTGTGATAACCTATGTAGGAAATCTTCAGGATGTAAGAGCCGTCCTTCACATTCTTCACGTTGAATGAGCCATCTTTGGCTGTGGTTGCTCCTGTCACCATGCGGGCCGTGTCTGGCGTCATCACCAGCACCGTGCTCTGCACAAGCGTTTCGCCGTTTTCGCTGTCCACCACCTTGCCTTTCAGCGTCGATTGCGCGGAGGCGCCCATCGAGAGGCAGGCCAGTAGCAGTGTGAAAAGAGACTTTCGTGGAAATGTCATGTTGAAGATTGGTTTTGTATTTATGCTTCGTATGACGCATCCACAACTCGAAGGTTTAATCCAAATCGAAAAAAAGTGACAAAAAATGTGATACAAGGAAAAAGGGGCTTCCAAACGTATGCTTGGAAACCCCTTTTTCTTGCGGTGCGTACGAGACTCGAACTCGTGACCCCATGCGTGACAGGCATGTATTCTAACCTACTGAACTAACGCACCAGAATGAATGTGAATATGTGTGTTGTTGACGATTTTTTTGGATAGGCCTCACATCAACCATTGGCCTTTTTCTTGCGGTGCGTACGAGACTCGAACTCGTGACCCCATGCGTGACAGGCATGTATTCTAACCTACTGAACTAACGCACCATTTTTCTGGTTTTGCAATGCTGAAGAACCTCCGTTCTCGTTTTGCGAGTGCAAAGGTAGCACAAAAAATATACACCACAAAATAAAACAGGATTTTTTTTCATCTTTCACGAAAAAAAGGGAACCCCGCACAGTTGCGAAGTTCCCTTTAATATATAAATATGTGTTGTTTGAACAGATATTTACTGGGCCTGTCCTTTCAGCATGGCGTCGATGTTGGCAGCAGCCTTGCGACCGTCACCCATAGCGAGGATGACCGTAGCACCACCACGCACAATGTCACCACCGGCGAAGATGGTTGGAATGTTCGACTGCATCTGGTCGTTCACGGCAATCGTGTTCTTGCGACCCAACTCCAGACCTTCAACAGACTTAGGCACGATTGGGTTTGGAGACACGCCGACAGCCACTACTGCGAGGTCGATGTCACGAGTGACAATCTTGCCCTCCACAGGGATTGGAGAACGACGGCCAGAAGCATCTGGCTCGCCAAGTTCCATCACTTGCAGTTTCACCTGGGTCACATTGCCCTTCTCGTCGGCAACATATTCGATAGGATTGTGGAGGGTGAGGAATTCGATGCCCTCTTCCTTCGCATGCTTCACCTCCTCCAGACGTGCAGGCATCTCAGCCTCGCTACGACGATATGCGATGAACACATGCTCGGCACCCAGACGCTTGGCCGTGCGGCAAGAGTCCATAGCCGTGTTGCCACCACCGACAACCATCACATTCTTAGCCTTCATGATAGGCGTGTCAGATGCAGGGTTGGAAGCATCCATGAGGTTGATGCGGGTGAGGTATTCGTTCGACGACATGATGCCCACGCTGTTCTCGCCAGGAATGTTCATGAAGTTTGGCAGACCTGCACCAGATGCCACGAAGATAGCCTTGTAACCCTCCTTCTCGAGGTCTTCCACCGTGATGGTCTTGCCCACGATGCAGTCTTTCACGAAGGTGACACCAATCTTGCTGAGGTTCTCGATTTCCACATCCACGATGGCATTTGGCAAACGGAACTCAGGAATACCATACTTCAGCACACCACCGATTTCATGCAGAGCCTCAAATACAGTCACATCATAGCCAGCCTTAGCCAAGTCGCCGGCGCAAGAAAGACCTGCAGGACCTGAACCCACAATGGCCACCTTGATGCCGTTCTTTGGAGCACACTCTGGCAGCGCCATCTTGCCCGACTGACGCTCGAAGTCAGCAGCGAAACGCTCCAGGTTGCCGATAGCCACAGGCTTGTGACCCATCTTCAGGTGGATACACTTGCTTTCGCACTGCTTCTCCTGTGGACATACACGACCACACACAGCAGGCAGAGCGCTGGTAGCCTTGAGCACCTTGGCAGCCTCGAGGAACTGACCGCGCTCGATGTTTTTCACAAATGATGGGATATTGATGCTCACAGGGCAACCTTCCATACAAGAAGGCTTCACACAGTCGAGACATCGCTTAGCCTCAGTGAGTGCCTGGTCGATAGTGAGACCTGTGTTCACCTCCTCGGTGCGAGTGGTGGCACGATAGACAGGGTCAAGTTCGCCCATCACACAACGCTCGATTTCACCACGCTCCTTGGCCTTCATGCTGCCAGCCAATTCCTTGCGCCATGCAGCGTTGCGGTCGAGAAGTTCGGAGAGGGGAGTGTCAGTTGTCATGCCCGTTGGATCAGCCTTGGCTTCAGCCTTCTTGGTGGCAACGATGCCTTCCACGTGCTCCTCCAGTTTCTTCATCTCCTCAATCTCGATAGGCTTGAAGGCACCCATGCGCTTGAACATCTCGTCGAAGTCCACCTCATGACCGTCAAACTCAGGACCATCCACGCAGACGAAACGGGTCTTGCCGCCTACCGTGATACGGCAAGCACCACACATACCAGTACCGTCCACCATGATGGTGTTGAGCGACACATCCGTAGGCACGTTGTATTTCTTTGTCAAGAGGCAGCAGAACTTCATCATGATGGCAGGACCGATGGCGAAGCACTTGTCCACCTTCTCACGCTGAATCACCTGTTCGATGCCGACAGTCACCACACCCTTCTGGCCGTATGAGCCATCGTCCGTCATGATGATGACCTCGTCAGAGTGCTTGCGCACCTCGTCCTCCAGAATGATGAGTTCCTTCGTGCGGCCAGCCAGCACAGAAACCACCTTGTTGCCAGCAGCCTTCAGCGCCTTGATGATGGGGAGCATAGGTGCCACACCCACACCACCTCCAGCACAAACGACGGTGCCGAACTTCTCGATGTGAGTTGCCTGACCCAGAGGACCCACCACGTCGGTGATGTAGTCGCCCTCATTGAGGTTGCAGAGTTTGGTGGAAGAGTAACCCACCTTCTGCACAACAAGTGTGATAGTGCCAGCCTCCACGTCAGAGTCGGCAATGGTGAGTGGCATACGTTCGCCCTGTTCGCCAACGCGAACAATCACGAAGTGACCAGCCTTGCGAGATTTTGCTATCAGTGGAGCCTCAACAACCAATTTGAAGACCTTCTCACTGAACTGCTCTTTCTTAACAATCTTATTCATACTAATATCTTTTTACCATTAGATTACGTAAAAACCGGCGCAAAGTTACAAAAAAGTGCTCTAATAAGCACCCATTTTGTCAAAGAATCATCATTTTCCGAGGAAAAATGTTTTTTTTATGAGATTTCATGATTATCTTTGCCATGAGATTTACATAAACACAATACCAAAACCTTTTAACAAACTAACTTATGAGTAACCCCCTTTTCAACATCCAGTACGGACTCTTTGTCGTCACCACCAGCGACGGCAATCGTGACAATGGTTGCATCAGCAACACCGTGGCACAAGTGACAGCACAGCCCTGCCGCATCTCTGTAGCCCTCAACAAGAGCAACTTGACCACTGAACTCATTCAGCGTTCACGACGCTTCACGGCATCCATCCTCAGCGAGCGTGCCGACTTCGAACTCTTCAAGCACTTTGGCTTCCAGAGCGGACGCACCGTAGATAAATTTGCCGACTTCACCGACTGCCGTCGTGTCGCCAACGGCACCTTCGCCATCACACGTGGCACTAACGCCTTCCTCTCTGCCGATGTGGAACAGGCCATCGACCTCGGCACCCACATGCTTTTCGTCGGACTTGTCACCGAAATGGAAACACTCTCCGATGCACCCTCTGCCACCTACAATTACTATCAATCCAACATCAAACCGAAGCCTCAACCCGTGGGAAAGACAGCCGAAGGCAAGACCATCTGGCGTTGCAGCATCTGTGGCTATGAATACGTGGGAGAGGAACTGGCCGATGACTTCATCTGTCCTATCTGCAAGCATCCGGCATCCGACTTCGTGAAAGTGGTTGCAGAGCCCGAAGCACCCGCCGCTGCCAACAAATATGCAGGTACTCGCACCGAGAAGAACCTCGAAACAGCCTTTGCCGGCGAAAGTATGGCACGCAACAAATACACCTACTATGCTTCAGTGGCAAAGAAAAACGGCTACGAACAGATTGCCGCCCTCTTCCTCAAGACAGCCGACAACGAGAAGGAACACGCCAAACTCTGGTTCAAACATCTGGGTGGGGTAGGTTCCACTCCCGAAAACCTGCTTCGTGCCGCCGAAGGTGAGAACTACGAATGGACTGACATGTACGACACTTTTGCCCGCGAAGCCGATGAAGAAGGCTTCCACGAACTGGCCGAGCAATTCCGTGGTGTGGCAGCCATCGAAAAGCACCACGAAGAGCGTTACCGTGCCCTGTTGCACAACGTAGAGGCACTAGAAGTGTTCCGCAAGAGTGGTGTCAGCGTTTGGGAATGTCGCAACTGTGGCCATATCGTCATCGGCACCGAAGCCCCCGACGTATGTCCGGTTTGCTTCCATCCTCAAGCATACTTCGAAATCAACGCCGAGAATTATTAAGGCTAATATCTAAGAGAGAAAAGATAGCAAGTGTTGAAAAAATAGGGGAGTGTACATGTTTTTTTGTACACTCCCTATCTTGTTGTGTAGCGTGTTCCTTAAAGTCAGAATCCTATTTTTCGGATTCCTTTTGTTTCGAGTCTCTCATTATCACAATAAGCAGACAGTTCCTCAATAACATTTTCAGATTTGCCATGAAGGATATTCCCTATGGTATAATGTCTGGCGATGTTTTCTATTTGCCCACCACTGAATTCATGCTTAATGGCCAGGATACGTGTATCCTCTTCTTTTAGATATGGAATCATTTCATGCCACATACTCATACGGGCTTCAACAGTAGGTTTCTCAAACTTAATCTTATAGAGGAAGCGACGTTCAAACGCCTTATCCATATTTTGAGCCAGATTAGTGGTGGCAATAAGTATTCCATCAAGATTTCCCATTTCCTGAAGGATGATGTCCTTGATGTCGCCATCCACGTGGTGATCAATCTTCTGCAGGATTGTGGCTTCCCTGGCGCCGTCCACGCACTGGGCATAGTCGGTGTGGTCGGTCAGTATCAGCCGCGTGCCAGTAGGCACGGCGGTCTTCAGCTCCGGCACGTCGAACCCGAACCGCTGAGCAATGTACTGCGTTTCGCGGTTGATGGGGCCCGACACCTTAGCCTTGCAGTTATAGCCCAGCGCCCGCATCAGCTTGGCATAGCCCAGCGACGAGCAGACAGCATCCACATCGGGCGTCTTGTGGCCATACACGAACGTCGTGTTCTGCCCCCAGTCGAGCCCTCGCAACACGGCGCGGTACGCCGCCCCCGGTTCTATGACAGCATAGTCGTCGTTGGAGCACGATACCAACCAAACGGTGGCGCAAACGAGCATCGAAGCCCGTAGCCATTGAAATAATCTTTTCATACGTCTTATCTTCATTAACTATTTAAACAATTCATTTTCCTCATATAAAGTCTTGGCATCAAACCAGATGATGGGCGAGGCATGCTCCTCGCCGCCGCCACGATAGATGACCTTTGCGCCTACCTTGGTCCAGGTGAAAATCCCGTCGAGGGTCTTGTCCAGCATGATAGTCACGCCTCCACGGGCAATCCTGGAGATTACATGGAGGTTGTAGGGAATTTCCACCATGTCGGTCTCCAAACCCTGATAGTCGGCGGCACGGAATACCATTTCGTGCTGCTCGCCGTCCTTCTCGTAATAGACGATGTAGCTCAGTTTATCGGTCAGCAGGTCGGAACCGTCGTCAGCGACGAGGGGAATACTTAACTCAAGCCTGATATAGCTTTCTAAATCGTTATAACTCATTTCAACCTCAGGTGCTGCGGGTGTCGTCGCTATCTCCTTCTTCTTCGTGAACTTTGTGTTTCGGAATATACAGTACCCGTAGTAACTCAATATGCGATATGAACTGTTGATGCACATCGTCTTGCTGGAACTGATGGTGTTCTGCTGGGCGTCGTAGTCAAATACGATATCTGTCAGCTCGTATTCCTTATTGCCTTTGTCCTCAAAACCCGTCAGATAATAGTCTTGACGGTAATTTTGTTCTTGCCATGAGCCGCAATACTGGAGGGATGGGATGGTGATAGTCCGACGGTCGGGGCTGAGCGTGCCTTTTGCCCATCCATTGGCATCGACATGAGGGAATTTGAAATAGACGTCATTGCCGTCGAAACCGATCATGACCTCCTCCAAGTCATCATACTCCTTCACCAAATAGCCTTCATTATCAGTGGTAAGTACATCGTATTCGAAGCGGTATGGGCTGGCTGTCACGCCGGAAGGAAGGAGAATGGGGTCGGGAACGATATAGCGCTCCTTGGTGATATAGCCATTGGCTAAACCATACTCCACTTGTCGTGTGTCGGTGCCATAAAAACCTATGAAGTTGTCATGCTCCATGATTTTCTTATCGGCGTCGTAGGTCAGCGTGATGTCATCGATTTTTAATTCTTCATCATAACCCACGAGAAGCACTTCCTGCCAATCTTTGTAATAACCTACGAACTGTCCTTTCTCAATCGTGATGACACCACCTTCCAGACGACCATGCACCCACGACAGCGGCAGCTCCTTGAAGAGTCCCTGAATATAGACGTCCTGTCCGTTGAAGCCTATTGTCATGCCGTAGTTGAGGCAGAAATCTTTGTCGTCGCTACCTGTGATATACCACTGCTCGGTGGCCAGCCCTTCCGGCAGCGTCACGACGGATGGTTCCTTGAAGGAGCCCGGCATCACGGTGACGTTCTGAAGGATATTTGACACTTGGGTATGGCTGGGCGCATCAGACTCTGCAACAGCGAATTTCGCATCCTCAGGGATGGTCAGGATGCGCATCTCTGGATCGTAAGTGCACTCAAAGTCGGTCAGCTGATTCGCCTTGTCGCCTGTGTCCATGATGCCGACAACATACTTCTCGCCCGTCTTGTCCTCGCCAACGTACTGTCCGCTCTTGAACAGACAGGTGCCAGCATCAGTCAGCGTGCCTTTCACGAAACTCTTGGGGAATGACGAGGAAAAGCCAGAGACATAGACATCCTGTCCGTCGAAGGCCACCTGTACGTTCTTCTTTTCATAGGTCGTCTGCTCCCGGTCTGTCATATTCACAATTCTGACCGTTTGCATCGTGAAGCTCTTGCTCACCACACCTGGCGGGAGCGTCACTAACTTTTCCTGTGTGGCTGGCGACATATTCGTGTCATCATCGTTGCTACATGCTGTGAAGACAGTCAAACCGTATACGAGGGTGGCAGCCATCACCCATTGAATCATTCTTTTCATGGCGTATCCTTATTTAGTTCTTGGTTTCTTTCGGGGTTCGTTGGCATTATAGCCTTCTGTGAAGACGCTCATTGTGGCGGGACGCTGCTTGTTGGCCTTGATCCAGCGACTCCAGCCCGTGGCCTTGTCAAAGGCCGTTTGCTCGTAGGTGTTGGCGAAGGTGCAGCCCCATGCTCCCTGCTCATCGGGTTCTGATTCTTCTTCATCTGAATAAAGATAAAATGTGCCGTCGGGGTGGAACACTGCTGACTCCTTGATAATCCAACTTTCCCCATCGTACACCCAGTTGAACTCTTCGTACTTGCCTTCCCATCCGAGCACCACCGAGCCGTTAATGCCCTGGGCTCTCAGGTAGGCACAGGTTTGATGTGCCACGAGGCATCCGTCATCGTAGCTCTTCTTCATCTCGAAATAGGGGGCTTCCAATTCCGGCACCTTGGCTGCCAGCATGACGCCATAGATGAACAGGTCGTAGAAAGGCATGTTTCTGTAAACCTTCAGAGCATTTGCAGTGGCTGCGTTGACAGCGCTGCGCTTTTCGTCGCTGCTCTCGTAAGCCTGCAGGAGTTTGTCGGTGAACGAACGAACCTTCTGACCGAAAGCGTCGAGACCACGGGTACGTATGACTGTCATGTCGGTAAACGACTCTACAGTTTCGTCGCCAAAGTTCTTGTCCCATTGCTCAACGCACGCTTTGTTGTACTCCTTCAGTGCGCTTTCAGTATCTTCCTTGCAGCCTGCAAGTTTGTTGGTGAGCACTGTATAGTTGCCGCCCCATCCAGGTACCAGGAACGAAGAGGCTACGATGTAGTCGGTGTAATCCTTCAGTTCAAACAGATACTCGAAGCTGTTCATCAGGCAGGCATCGAAATAGACAACCTGCGGCTTGATGCTGGCGTTGGCAAGGGTGTATCTCAGCGAGTTCACGGTGAGTCGCTCGCTCTTGTTGTCGTCGATCAGGAACGACCGTGTGGTGTTTTTGGGGGTATAGGGCAAGTCTTCATTGGGCAGGTAGCCTGCGCCATGATCGCTCACCAACAGCACATAGTGCTTGGCAGGACAAGCCTTGGCAGCCCAGTCGATGAAGGCAAGCAGCGAGTCGGCAGTGGCGATATGGTCATTGTTGCAGCCGTGTACGTTGTCGGCTACCATCTGCTCTTCCACCTTTTTCTTGGGATCGACGGTGAAGCGGAAGGTGAAACGGCATCGGTTCTGCCATTTCGCAATCCAGGTCTTCAATTCAGCCAGATATTCCTCAACGTCAGCCTTGTCTTGCGGGTCGTCATAGTCATCCGGGTCATAACTCGACAGCAGCTCCTCGAACTCTTCCTGACTGCTGAACTTATACTGCACGGCAATCTTCACCTTGTCGTAGCTGGCAGGGTCGGCAGCATAGAACTGCTTGATGTTATTCAAAATGTCGTAGTCCAGATTCCCGCCACCGTAGCCATAAAACAGGATGGCATAGTCGGCCATCTCCGTCTTGCCTGGATTGGCTGCAGAGCCATCATCTTTACATGCCGTGAATATACTCAGGCAGCAAATAAGGGTGGCTGCCATCGCCCATTGTTTCATTCTATTCATATTGCGTTATTATCTTACTTAAGTTTCGTTTATCGCGTAGCGCTTTGCTCGCAAAGAACCGGTAACTTCCGAAAGTTGAATTATCTTATAATTATCTTTTTATTTTTATATAGATAGATGCCACGCTGTGTAGGCTTGCTCATGAGGTGACGGCCATCCAGCATGTACCACGCCTCAGACATCTTACATCTGTCATCAGCCATCTCAACGATGCCTGTAGTCTGCTGGATATAGTCCAGTCCTTTCTTGGCATTGATTTTGCCGTAGCCCCAGCGGGTAGGATTCTTTGTGGTGAACTCGTCGTTGTCGCACGAATGTGCTAAGACGTCCTTTACATCATCCAACGTGAGCTCAGGATCGGCCTGCAGCCACAGGGCGATGATGCCCGCCGCAGCGGGACAGGCCATCGACGTGCCACTCATGCTTACGTAGGGGTAGCCCTGCCACGTCATCGTTTCGATGTAGGTAGGTGCGACGCCATTCACGACATCGTTGTACCGGTTTCCCGCCGACACCACATTGACGCCAGGGGCGCAGACGGTTGGCTGTGTGACACCGTTGAACATCTTGCCATAGCTGCTGAAATAGGCGATGTCGCCCAGTGTGTACGTTTCTGACCCGTCTAGATCCTCCTTACCTTGTTCGTTAGCACGCTCAGTGGTGTTGGTGCACCATGCTCCCACGCTGATGACATCGGGTGTGCTGGCCCAGTCATTGGCCGAAATGACATCGTCGCCGGTGATATAGCCCTCACCCACGTATGGGACGAACTTGTAGGTGTCCTGCCACAGGTCAACGGCAGTGCCGGGTGAGCCTGCCACGGTGATGGTCAGGGCATAGTATGCACCATCGTTGGTCTTCGTGCAGAAACCGTAGGGAATGATGGTCAGATCCTGCCGACCACTATCCAGTGTGCGGATGGCAAGGTACACCTTTCCTCTGAAATATTTCTCCACTTCAGGGTAGTCGGCCGAGTTGATGGTCACCATCTGGTCGGGGCCGCCCAGAGTGCCTGTGACGACCGGCGATGACCATGTGTAATCCTGGATTACCTTATTGCCATCGCGAGCCACCAGGTTTAAGCGCAGGCTTATCTCACCACTTTGTCCGGGACGGGTGTAGCCTCTGACCTCGGAGGTGAATTTCGTGTAGAAGGGATTGTCGGGGTCGGCATCTTCTGGTTCGTAAGTGGTAGGAAATGCCAGCAGACCGACGCTGAACGACGGCTTGTCCTCAGCAAACTGATAGTGGACATGACTGCCGCTTCCACCCTCGTTACTACTGGCAAATACGGGAATGGCGTTCTTGGAGAAGGCCGAGACGGCTTCGGGCACGGTGCCGGTTCCGTCGTGAGGTCCCATGTGACTGCCAAGGCTGGCGCTCAGCACCATGGGCTGGTCGCTCTGTTGGGCGTAGGCATTGGCAAAGGCCAGATATTGTTCTAAAGCCTGATGGATTTGGGCATCCTGGGTGGGGTCGGGGTCCTGTAGTGTTTCGCTCTCTGCGGGAATGCCTGTATCGGAATCCACTTCATCTTCCGTGACGAGCGTCGCCATGGCCAGATAGACGATGTCAGCATCGGGAGCCATACCGCCAAAGCCCTGAGGCGACAGCGTGCCGGCAGCGATGCCTGTGGTATGACTGCCGTGGGGTGACAATTTGGTGTCGTAAACGAGCTTGGAAATGAGTTCAGGCGTATCGAACACGCTGCCCGGAAACTCTATGGTGCCGGCCACGGGGTCATCAACCACGAACTTGTGGCCTTTATCCGACTCCGTGTTGTAAACGCACTTGATGCGGGAGCGTCCTTGTGCATCCTTGAAGGCAGGGTGGTTGAAGTCGATGCCCATATCTATCACGCACACCGTTACGCCCTTGCCCGTAAAGGGAGAGCTCACCGTGGGGTTACTGCCGTTGAGGAGGTTGACGCTCGTCACCTCGCGTGCCACGTCGGTCATTAGCTGCCCCTGATGGCCTACGTCCATGCGGAGTATGCCGTCCATCTGGGCGATTGCCTCAACCTTGTCGAGCGGCACCTCAACGATGGCCTGCTGACCAATGCGCCCCCTGATGGTCACACCCAGCTCTCTCAGACGAGCATACGTGTCGGCAGCATTCTCATCAGCCACTTTCACAACGAGCGTCAGCGTAGACTGCTGTGCCAGCGACCTGTTCTTCCCGTCTGCAGCCATTTGTTCCAACTTGTCTTTCTGTTCCGCCATGCGAATCATCGCGTCGGTGGTCATGACACTTTGTGCTGCAGCTCCCAGCGCATGCACCATCAAGATGGTAGTAACCATCATCCATTTTTTCAAGTTTTTCATATAATTACGATTGATGTTTTTCTTTTTTGCAAAGGTAAAAAAAACAAATCACATGAAAAAATAGAATGCGAAATTTTGTTTAAAATTCAAGTTTCGCAAGCTCCACTTTCTTGGAGTTAAAGAAGTTAAAGGAGTTAGAGGAGTTAAAGCCGAATGTAATGCTGGCGTGAAAAACTCCTCTCCACAGTTGACAGAGTATAGGCTTTAACTCCTATAACTCCTTTAACTCCTTTAACTCCTGAGCGAAGCGGTAACTTCCGAAAGTTGTATTTTGTTATAAAAAAATTACTTCTAGTCTAACGTCGTAAAGCTCACGAGGGTAACGACGTAAGGCTCGTGAGCTTTGTGGGTGTAAGCTCAAAGGGGGAGTGGAGGGGGATTTTGAGACGTAAAAGGGGGAGAAAAGGGGGGGGGAGTAGTGTTAGTTTAATAACTCTAATTCAATTTATTGTAAAACAATAAGTAATGAAGTAGAAAGGGGGTGAAGGGGTGAAGGGGTGAAAAAAATAAATTTTTAGAAAATAAAAATATGGAAAAGTTTTGGAAAAAACACCCCCTTCCCCCCCTCAACTCCTCATCACTTCTATGATGATATGACGGTAACTCACCAGATGGAAAGGACTGTTGTCGTGTACTTCGCAGATGAGGTGGAGCGTTTGTCCTTGCCGGGCATTGTTGGGGATTCGGAAGGTGAGAACAGACTTGTTGGCATCGGGAAGTGAGAGTTGCACGTTGCCGATTTCGGGTTGCTGCCACCAATGGAAGGTGAGCGCATCGCCATCTGGGTCATAAGAAGAGGATGCGTCAAGTGTGATGACCTCGCCTGCCTTGGCACGACGATGTATGGGGTAGGGAGCAGGCGTTTTCTTGGCGTGCTTGATAACCACCTGCGGGTTGCGGTTTCCCTTGCCCTCGGCTGCCCACTGCATGCGTGCCTTGAAGTCGTTCAGTTCGTCAGGATAGAAACGGCGCTTGTAGCCAATGGAGATGCTGCGTGTGGGTTCCTGCCAACTGTTCCATGCGGTGGTGAGGGAGTCGGGAGAAAGCCCTCTCACATGATAGCCTGCCCAACCTGCCTGCGAGGGGGCTTCGGGGTCGTTCAAACCGTGGGGCATCACATAGAGGAAACTGGGTGTGTCGCCTTCCACACCCCATTTGTAGTTGGGGTATTCCTGTCCCAAAGCACCCTTGCCTTGAATGTGGTCGGCATGCTGCTGCCACGCCTGTTTGCCCAATTCGCATTGTTCTTGCCAAGCCCCTTCGTCCCAGATGAACTGCAAATCATCGGCAAACTCTTGGCGCAGCCACATGTGGGAACTGTAGGCGCGGTTCATGCGCATGCTGTACTGCATGTCCTGGTCGGTGATGGTGTAGATGCGGAACTTGCGGACAAACCGTTTCAGTTCGTCGGCCGTGCGTGTCTGCTTCACTCGCCAGATGGCTTGCGCCAGCGTGTTGGCTCCTCCCCATGCAGCTACGTAAATGGGGCGTGGGTCATCTTCATCAGCCAAGCGAATGAGCAGGTCGCTGCCAGGCGAGTCGTTGTTCTCACCAATGGCTCCGATGCCGCCATGTATGCTGCCATAAACGGCACGTGAGGCCAGATAGTCGGCACTTGGCCAATAACCCAATTTCTGTGTCTCATTCTCCTGTTTGATGGGAAGAAAGGACTTTTGGTTAGAGCGTTTCATTAAGTTTGGAACATCCTTTCTGTATGCCTCAATGATGCGGTCAAGATACTGCTTCCATTCAGCAGGATAGGGGTCGCAGTTCCATCCCACAGAGGTGATGAGTGCCTCTATCTCGAAGCGGTCGGCATACACCATCAGCCTCACCATCGATTCCATGTCGTCGGGTTCCACATCGGCTGGCGCAATGTCGGTACACACGACCAGTCGCGGTTTCAGGAGCGTTTTCTGCGCTGTACAAAGCACGGGGAATGTCAGTAGGGTCAGTAAGAGGAATATTGTTTTTTTCATCGTTCTTGTGATGTTGTTGTGAAATCGCTACAAAGTTAGAAAAAGTTTTTGTAACTTTGCAAGCACTACCTACTATTACTTACTTAAACCTTTATGATTATGAGAAAATTATTCTTGTTGTTGCCACTGCTGGTAATGATGGTGGGCTGCACCTCGCAGAAGGAAGCGGACAACCCTGTGCTGACTGTCGAGGGCGGTCAGATTCAAGGTGTTCTGGCAGAGAATCCCGGTGTGTATGTTTATCGCGGCATTCCCTATGCTGCGCCTCCCATTGGCGATTTGCGTTGGAAGGAACCACAGCCCGTTGTGGCGTGGGATTCTGTGCGGATTTGCGACCGCTTCGGTCATCCCGGCTACCAGACAGTTCACTATCCCGGTGGCTACACCTCGGAGTGGGGTTATGGCGCAGAGGCTCCTTATAGCGAGGATTGCCTCTATCTGAATGTCTGGACGAAGGCGCCCGGACAAGTGGACAAGAAACTGCCTGTGGCATTGTGGATTCACGGTGGCGGTTTCCGCGAAGGCTGGGGCTCTGAGCCTGAATTTGACGGACAGGAGTGGGCATCGAAGGATGTGGTGCTGGTGTCCATCAACTACCGCTTGGGCATCTTTGGCTTCATGACGCATCCGGCGCTGTCGGCCGAAAGCCCCAACCACGTCAGCGGCAACTACGGCATTCTCGACCAGATTCAGTCGCTGAAATGGATTAAGGAGAACATTGCGCAGTTTGGCGGAGACCCCGACAACGTGACCATCTTCGGTCAGAGTGCTGGTGCGGGCAGTGTGCGCACCCTGTGCGAAAGTCCTTTGGCTCGTGGCCTCTTCCATAAGGCAGTCATCATGAGCGGTGGCGGCATCAATGTTCCCGGTCAGGATGGTGCTGCACCCAAGCCTGCCACACCGATGGTCAAGTTCTTCACCTACAACCCAACGCTGGAGGAGAGCGAGGCTGAGACCAAGAAGGTGATGGATTGGGCAGGACTCACCGATCTCGAAAAACTGCGTTCCGCCTCTACGGAAGTGCTGTACACGGTGGGGCAGTTATATAATATGGTCAACAAAACCGATGTGTTCCTCATGCAGCGTCCCATTGTTGACGGCTATGTGTCGTTGAAGAATTTCGACGAGGCCACCCGTGCAGGCACCATCGTGGATGTGCCTTACATGATTGGCTACACACTCAACGACATGGGCTCGATGGGACCTGGCATCGCAGAGTTCTGCAAGGTGCGCCAGCAGCAGGGTGGCAAGGCTTGGGCGTATGAGTTTGCCCGTCCGTTGCCCGACGATGGCCAGCATCCCGACATCACCAAGCGTCTGAAAGGTGCGTTCCACAGCAGCGACTTGTGGTATGTGTTCAAGAGCCTGAAACATTGTTGGCGTCCTTGGACTCAGGGCGACTGGGATTTGTCGGAGAAGATGCTGACGGCTTGGACCAACTTCGCCAAATATAGCGACCCGAACGGTGAAGGCGAAGGTTTAGGATGGAAGCCCTGTACGGCAGAGAATCCGCAGTTCATGATCTTCCAACTGGATGCCAATGACAAGGAGGCTTCGGCGATGGGCGAACCTATCATTCCTGAACCCGCAAAGCCATAACGGCAAGGCAATTGTGATATTGGCTGCTTTAATGCAACCACAAAAAAAATGTCCGGATGACATGAACGCTCAGTTCACATCATCCGGACATTTTTATGGATGTTGTCTTGTTTAGTCAATCATTTCGAAACCCGTGTAAGGCACCAATGCCTTAGGGATGCGGATGCCCTCAGGAGTCTGGTTGTCTTCGAGAATGGAAGCCACGATGCGGGGCAGAGCAAGTGCTGAGCCATTGAGAGTGTGGCAGAGTTGCACCTTCTTGTCGGCATTGCGGTAGCGGCACTTCAGACGGTTGGCCTGGTAGGTGTCGAAGTTGGAGACAGAAGAAACTTCGAGCCAACGGCCCTGTGCCTCGCTGTACACCTCGAAGTCGTAGCAGATGGCAGAGGTGAAACTCTGGTCGCCGCCACAAAGACGAAGAATACGGTAGGGGAGTTCCAGTTTCTTCAGAAGCCCTTCCACGTGGTCGAGCATTTCCTTGTGGCTCTCCTTGGAATGTTCGGGCTTGTCGATGCGCACAATCTCAATCTTGGAGAACTCGTGCAGACGGTTCAAGCCACGCACGTCCTTGCCGTAAGAACCTGCTTCGCGACGGAAGCACTGCGTGTAGGCGCAGTTCTTGACGGGAAGGTCTTTCTCGTCGAGAATGACATCGCGGTAAATGTTGGTGACAGGCACCTCAGCCGTTGGGATGAGATAGAGGTCGTCCACCTCGCAGTGGTACATCTGTCCCTCCTTGTCTGGCAACTGACCTGTGCCGTATCCGGAAGCGGCATTCACCACCGTTGGAGGCATGATTTCAGTATATCCAGCCTTGTTGGCTTCGGCAAGGAAGAAGTTGATGAGGGCGCGTTGCAGTTGTGCACCCTTGCCGATGTAAACGGGGAAACCGGCACCCGTAATCTTCACACCGAGGTCGAAATCGATGAGGTTGTATTTCTTGGCCAACTCCCAGTGAGGAAGTTTCGCGTTGCCATTGTTGGGCACCGTGTTCCAGTTGCCTACGGTGTCGCCTGGCTTGCACTCGCGAAGCGATGACTTCACCACCACATTGTCTTCAGCACATGCACCTTCGGGTACTTCGTCGTAGGGGATATTGGGGATGGTGCAGAGGTGAGCAGTCAGTTCATTCTCTGCATCCGACTTGGCTGTTTCGAGTGCAGCGGCATCAGCCTTGAGTTTTGCCACTTCAGCCTTGGCAGCCTCAGCCTCGTCCTTCTTGCCTGCCTTCATCAACTGACCAATCTGAGCCGCATACTTCTTGCTTTCGGCAAGAATGGCATCCAGTTTTGTCTGTGCTTCACGACGCTGCTTATCGATGGCAATGGCCTTTTCTACAGCTTCTTTTGCACCTTGAAAGTGCTTCTTTTCGAGACCCTTGATGACTCTGTCGGTCTCTTCTGTGATGAGTTTAAGTGTAAGCATATTGTAAAGTTGCAGAATTGAAAAATTGAAGAATTGAAGTTTTCCAATCACGATGTATGAACAAACCGAAAGGCAACTTCAATTCTTCAATTTTACAATTGTTGAATTTTAATTATTTGAGAAGTCCTAATTCCTTGAATGTGTCCACGAGGATGGCGACGCAGCGGTCAACCTGCTCCTTTGTGTGAGTGGCCATGAGTGCCACACGAATCAGTGTGTCTTGAGGTGCACATGCAGGTGGCACAACTGAGTTGACGAACACACCCTTGTCGAAAGCCAACTTGGTGACTTGGAAAGTCTTGAAGGCATCGCGCACGTAAAGCGGGATGATAGGACTCTCGGTGTCGCCAATCTCGAAACCTGCTTGTTTGAACTGTTCGAGCGCGTAGTTGGTGATCTTCCAGAGATTCTCCTGACGCTCAGGCTCGGCCTTGAGGATGTGGAGGGCTTCCAATGCGGCTGCTGTGGCGGCTGGGGTGTTGGAAGCACTGAAGATGTAAGTGCGACTGTTGTGACGCAGCCAGTTGATGGTGTCGCTGTCGGAAGCGATGAAACCGCCGATGGAAGCGAGACTCTTGGAGAATGTACCCATGATGAGGTCAACGTCGTCGGTCACGCCGAAGTGGTTGCACACACCACGGCCGTTTTTGCCAAACACACCCAAACCGTGTGCCTCGTCCACCATTACAGTGGCGTTGTACTGCTTCTTGAGAGCAATGATTTCGGGGAGTTTTGCCAAGTCACCTTCCATGGAGAAGAGGCCGTCGATGACAATTAACTTGAGAGAGTCGGGATTACAGCGCATCAACTGATGCTCCAAATCCTCCATGTCGTTGTGTCTGTAGTGGAAGAACTGCGAGAAGGAAAGACGGCGTCCGTCCACGATAGATGCGTGGTCGCGGTCATCGCCAATAATGTAGTCGTTTCTTCCGGTCAGACATGACACCACACCTGAATTGACTGTGAACCCGGTAGAGTAGACCAGTGCCTCATCCTTACCCACAAAATCTGCCAGTTCCTTTTCCAGTTGGATGTGGAGGTCGAGTGTGCCATTCAGGAATCGCGAGCCAGCACATCCCGTGCCATATTTCTGGATAGCCTTGATGGCGGCCTCACAGATACGCTTGTCGTATGTGAGACCCATGTAAGAGTTCGAACCAAACATGAGGACGTGCTTCCCACTCATCAACACCTCTGTGTCCTGATGGCTGTCAATTTCTCTAAAGTAAGGATAGACACCCGCATTGATGTACTTCTGCGGCTCTCTGTACTTACTCATTCTTTCTTGTAATAAACCCATAGTCAAAATGTGTGTTTCGGTGCTTGATTGACTGGCAAAACATCGATTTCGCCTGAGAAAAAGTTTCTTGTCAACACCGAAATAGACACGCTATTTTTTTATTGATGTTTTCTAACTTTTCTGTGGTTTCACACAAAAACGGTGCAAAGTTAGTAAAAAAAGAACGTTTCTCCTGCATGATTTCTGAAAAAAAATAAATAAAGATAAAAAACAGGAGTTCGATATGGTGTTTTGTTGAAAAAAACCGTACTTTTGCACATTGTTCGTAAAAAGAACAGGTTTTGCTATCTCGGTTTCGCATACACATTATTATATATATGCGTAAGGAGACACCCAGTGTTACAGGCAAAAATATGGCAGAGAAAAAGAAGATATTATTTGTGGTGAATCCCGTTTCGGGTACTTCTGGCAAGAACTTCATCTTGCGGTTGATTGATGATTATCTCGATAGCGGGAAATACAGCCATGAGGTGGTGAGGACGGATTATACGGGACATGCTACGGAGTTGGCTCACGAGGCGGCAAGGCAGGGAGTGGACGTGGTGTGTGCTGTCGGAGGAGACGGAACGGTGAACGAGGTGGCCACAGGGCTTATCCATACGAACACGGCTTTGGCCATCATCCCCTCGGGGTCAGGAAATGGTTTGGCACGCCATCTTTGTATTCCCAACGACCCGCTCAGCGCCATCAAGATTATCAATCGCGGACAGATTCAGGCAATGGATTACGGGACGGTGAACAAGCGTCCTTTCTTCTGCACCTGCGGTGTGGGATTCGACGCCTTCATCTCACAGCGGTTCGCTGAGTCGGGCAAGAGGGGCCCCGTGTCCTACATGGAAAATGTGTTGAACAGCAGTTTGAAGTATCACCCGGAGACCTACGATGTGGAGATCATCAACAACAAGGAAGGGGAAGAGGTGCGACAGGTGTATAAAGCTTTCCTCATTTCCTGCGCCAATGCCTCCCAATATGGCAACAATGCCTACATCGCTCCATCGGCTTCTGTGCGTGATGGCATCATGGATGTGACACTCATTGAGCCTTTCACGCCCATCGAGGCTCCGCAGATAGCCATACAACTGTTCAACGGCACCATCGAACAGAACTCGCGCATCAAGACATTTCAATGTCAGCAGGCCATCATCCGCCGCTCCAAATCTGGGGTGGTCCACTACGACGGCGACCCGATGCAGACGGGAAAGAAGGTGGACGTGAGGATTGTTCCAGCCGGACTGCTGTGCATCTCGCCCGTGGAGGAAGGAGTGCCTGCGGTGGAGGTGAGAGTGCAGAATTTTATCACTGAACACTTCCGTCTCATGTACAACAAAACGGAAGAACTGATACAGGAGAACATTCGCAAAAGTCAACGCATCGCACAGCGAAATAAGGACTTCATTCGGAAACTTTCTGGCAAATAAACACGTTTTTCTAAAAAAAAATGGAAAAGTTTTGGAAGATTGAATGAAACTGCCTATATTTGCAAAATAACGGAAGAGAGTGCTTCTCTGTCGCAAGACGAGGACATCTTTTCAAGCATGAAAACATTTCAGATTTAAAACCTTAAATAATTAACAAAACAAAAGAAAAAGTTATGGCTCAAAAAAGAGTTTACACCTTCGGAAATGGACAGGCTGAAGGTAACGCGCAAATGCGCGAGGCTCTCGGTGGCAAGGGTGCTAACCTTGCCGAGATGAACCTCATTGGTGTGCCAGTGCCTCCGGGCTTCACTATCACTACAGACTGCTGTAATGAGTATTACGAAGTGGGTGAGGAGAAAATCAAGGAACTTCTTCAGGACGAAGTGAATGCCGCTGTGGCTCACGTTGAGAAACTGATGAACTGCAAGTTCGGCGATGTGAACAACCCACTGCTCGTTTCTGTACGTTCAGGTGCTCGTGCTTCCATGCCTGGCATGATGGACACCATCCTCAACCTCGGTTTGAACGATGAAGTGGCTGAAGGTATGGCCAAGAAGACCAACAACCCACACTTCGTGTACGACTCCTATCGTCGTTTCGTTCAGATGTATGGTGACGTGGTGATGGGCTTGAAGCCAGTGAACAAGGAAGACATCGACCCATTCGAGGCTATCATTGAGAAGGTGAAGGAAGAGCAGGGTGTGACCCTCGACAAAGACCTTTCCGTTGAGTCTCTGAAGAAACTTGTTGAACTCTTCAAGGCTGCCATCAAGCAGCAGACTGGTCAGGACTTCCCAACCGACCCAATCGTTCAGTTGTGGGGTGCCATCTGTGCTGTGTTCCGCAGTTGGATGAACGAGCGCGCTATCCTCTACCGTAAGATGGAAGGCATTCCAGACGAGTGGGGTACAGCCGTTTCTGTGATGGCCATGGTATTCGGTAACATGGGCGACACTTCTGCTACAGGCGTTTGCTTCTCTCGCGATGCAGGTAATGGCGAAAACCTCTTCAACGGTGAGTACCTGATCAATGCACAGGGTGAAGACGTGGTGGCTGGTATCCGCACACCACAGCAGATTACCAAGATTGGTTCACAGCGTTGGGCTGAACGTGCCGGTATTTCTGAAGCAGAGCGTGTGGCTAAGTTCCCATCCATGGAAGAGGCTATGCCTGCTCTCTATGCAGAACTGAACGACATTCAGGACAAGTTGGAGAAGCACTACAAGGACATGCAGGACATGGAGTTCACCGTACAGGAAGGCAAACTCTGGTTCCTCCAGACTCGTAACGGTAAGCGTACAGGTACTGCAATGGTGAAGATTGCGATGGATCTCGTTCGCGAAGGTCTCATCGACGAGAAGACCGCCATCCTCCGTTGTGAGCCACAGAAACTCGACGAACTGCTCCACCCAGTATTTGATAAGGACGCTCTGAAGAAGGCTCAGGTCATCACTCAGGGTCTGCCAGCATCTCCTGGTGCAGCATGCGGTCAGATTGTGTTCCACGCTGACGATGCTCAGGAATGGCATGAGAATGGCCACAAGGTCATCATGGTTCGTATCGAAACATCTCCTGAAGACCTCGCTGGTATGGCATCTGCCGAGGGTATCCTCACCGCACGTGGTGGTATGACCTCTCACGCTGCTGTGGTTGCCCGTGGTATGGGTAAGTGCTGCGTTTCCGGTGCTGGTGCCATCAATGTTGACTATAAATCTAAGACAGTTGAGATTGAAGGCGTAACCTATAAGGAAGGTGACTACATCTCTCTGAACGGTTCAACAGGTCAGGTTTATGCAGGCGAAATCAAGACAAAGGCTGCTGAACTCTCTGGCGACTTCAAGGCACTCATGGACCTCTGCGACAAGTACACCAAGTTGCAGGTTCGTACCAACGCCGACACTCCACACGATGCAGAAGTGGCTCGCGCATTCGGTGCCAAGGGTATCGGTCTGACCCGTACAGAGCACATGTTCTTCGACGACCAGAAGATTATCGCCATGCGTGAGATGATTCTCTCTGAGACAGTTGAAGGTCGTGAAAAGGCACTTGCCAAGTTGCTGCCTTATCAGAAGGCTGACTTCTACGGCATCCTCAAGGCTATGGATGGTCTCCATGTGAACATCCGTCTGCTTGACCCACCACTTCACGAGTTCGTTCCACACGATCTGAAGGGACAGCAGGTAATGGCTGACGAGATGGGCGTTGACATCAAGGTTATCCAGCAGCGTGTTGCTTCTCTCGCTGAGAACAACCCAATGCTCGGTCATCGTGGTTGCCGTCTGGGCATCACATTCCCAGAAATCACAGCCATGCAGACTCGTGCCATCCTCAGTGCTGCTTGCCAGTTGAAGAAGGAAGGTTTCGACCCACATCCAGAAATCATGGTTCCACTCATCGGTATCCTCTACGAGCTCAAGCAGCAGAAGGAAATCATCCAGAAGGTTGCTAAGGAAGTATTCGCTGAGGAAGGCGTTGAAATTCC
>JAEEGL012088315.1_pt1 | contig 46046 bp, 42 predicted proteins | sample 9134231 | NCBI WGS metagenome assembly JAEEGL01 (sample SAMN16246548, study PRJNA631951) | gut metagenome | biome: gut microbiome; feature: rumen; material: fiber-attached | host: Bos | place: Iran: Karaj | collected 2018-10 | reverse complement strand
CATGGAAGGAATATAGCACCAGCTGCTTCCATAGTCTCCCATTGCTCTGCTGTATAGGTGTTGGTAGTAAAACTAGAAATAGTGGGAGTAAAGGTCATTCCAGCAGGAGTCTGCCAGTTGTCTGGAAGAACGATCAAACCTGCTACACTTACAACCGTTGCTTTGCTACGCAAATTTGCATAATTTTCGCGAGTACTGAACAGATATTCCCATTCCGCACCTGTCAGGGTTTGCCACAAACTGTCTTTATAACCACCGTTGCTGATCGGGTTAACTCCCCAGTCATTAAAATTGGAATAATCTGCCGCATCGCTTGAAACTAATATAGGATTATTGCCTGTTCCCCAACCGAAGAGATCGATCCAACCGTCGTATGTAGCAGAAATCTGGCTGTTGTTTGCACCCACATAGTCATACTGGTGCTCGGCAAACTGCCAAGTGTTGGTAGAGGCTTTATACTGCAAATTACCCTTTGAAAAACGCACCCGTTTGTCGGCAGAGACAGAGAATCCCGGGCCGGGAACATATTCACCGCCAATTGCCGCCAATGTGAAGTTTTTCCATACATCTGCCGCCTGATATGCGCTAATTGAAGAAGCTGGGACATAGCAGGTTATATCTGCCAAGTCTCCACATTGGTTGAAAGCATCCGACGCTGTAGTGGGAGGTGTAGTCATGTGGGCGGTTATCGTGCGCAAACTTTCGCAACCATAAAATGCCATAGTTTTAATATTTGTTAGCGTTGACGGCAATTCTATTTCTTTGAGTTTGCGGGAACAATAATATAATGCATCCCGACCTATCTCTACCAATCCTTCCGGAAAGTTTATATTTTCCAACTCATAATTCTTATAGAATGCGCCCAGATTGATTTTGGTGATAGTGGGCGGCAGTTGTATCGAAGTAAGATTCCGGCAATTGTTGAATGCAAATTCATCGATCACGGTCACAGTGTATGTTATATTGTGGTCATCCGTAAAGGTCTGAGGAATAACAATATTGCCGGTAACATAAGTATTTTGCTCATCGGTAACATGACTATCGCTTTTACTATTATACGATATAAATGTTACCGCTGCAGTTTTAGCCTGAGGATCGCGTTTGTAGCGAATACCGTTCGATTCATATACATCGTAACCTATTGCATATATATTATGGCAATCGCTCCATACGGGAGCTGCCTTGTAAGCACTCAATGCTTCAAGAGGAACAAACAGTTTCATGTCCTGGATTTCATTATGCTTACCGTAATTGTAAATATCCGCACCGGCTTTGTAGAAAGGATTATCTGAGGCAACAGAATAATTTATATCCGGAGGAGTGGTCATATGTGCCACAATGGTATCCAACGATTCGCAATATGTGAAGGCTTGTTTCCCTATTCCTGTCAGCGTGGAAGGCAGAACAACGCTTGTCAAACTTGTGCAATTTCCAAACCCTTGCATTTCAATTCTTTTCAATCCTTCATGCAGAACAACCTTTTTCAAATTAGTGCAGAAACCAAACGCGTAAGAACTTATATTTTTAACCGATGAAGGTATTTCGATTTCCTGCAACGACTCGCAATGACGAAATGCAGAAATTGCTATTTCAGACAGATTGGCCGGCATTGTCACGTGCTGCAGATTTTTGCAACCATAGAATGCACCCTGCTGCGGAAATATAGAATAAGCTCCAATGTTAGTGACAGTATTCGGTATCACAACCGAAGTCAGATTTTCACAATATGAAAAAGCAGCTACGCCGATTTTGGTTACTGTATATTGTTGCGAATTATAGGTAACCTTATCCGGAATCACCAGATTGCCGCTTACATAACTGCTCTGCTCTATAGGCCCGGTTGTAGTGTAATTATTCTCATCAATAAGGGTTTTGTAAGAAACCACTGCAAAAGGGTTATCAGTGTTAACTGAATACAAGTCGTAATACAAATTGCCGATAAGCACATGAGTCTCGTCAGCATTTGTTATTCCTGCACACGCAAACGCCAAAAGCATTAATAAGTAAATCTTTTTCATAACTGTTAAGTTTTTTTATAATTAATAATTCTTTTAAGTCTCTTTTCATTCTACCCCTTTCTTTGTCATTCTGACGAAGGTCAGAATCTCGCTGCCCGCCTAAGGTTTCACTTCCTCTGAACGAGATCCTGAAACAATTGCAGGATGACGTAAAACACAAAGCGGCAAGCGCATAAAGCACTTGCCGCCTGTCAGTCGGTTATGTCCTGCGAAGAGCAACTATTCCACGCGGGGGGGTAATTCGCAGATTTTCAGCCATTTGTATTATTTTGGCAGTCATAATGAATTGTCAGAGATTCTATATGATGGGTGCAAAGATAGGAATAAATTTGCATAAATGCAAATGAAATCCCCAAAAAGTCTAAAGAAAACGGATTTTCTCTTAAAAGAACAGACAACATATAAGATAAGTGAATAATTATGCAGGTTCTATGCAGGAAATATACATAAAAAAGCATCCCTTATGCAGGAAAACACATGAGAGATGCTATTTGAGAGTTTGATTTTTTTATTTCCGACAATAGAATTGTTGCTATCAGCAATATTCTCCATATTCGCAACCGGCGTTCTCGAGATGGATGCGGTCAACGAGTTTACCATCGTGATACAGGCAGACAGTGCCTTTTCCATTGCCTCCATTCCAAAGACGATTATGGCGTTTCTCGCCATTTGGAGCTTCGTAGTTGACAAGCAACATATCGGCCTTTTCGCAAGTAATATCAGTCACCATCCGGTTTCTCCAAGTGCGTTGCTCTACATGCCAAACAATCTGAGTATCAGTTTCTTTACAGTCGAATTTTGTACGACAGAAAGTCCAGAACTTGGAGAAATTGAACTCATAGGATTTTCCCTCATACCAGAACGCGGAAAGGAGTTTCCGAGGCAAAGCAAGGAATCCGATTTTGGGTCTGCCTCCACCTATATCAAACACGCTATTCTCCAGTTTTTTGCCCGAGACCTCACTCGTCAGATTGCACGACGAAAGCCAAACCCAAGGCGAAGTGAAGTTTTTACCCCAGTTTTTGTCGGCATAACCGTAAGATTTTGCAGGTCGAACTATATACCTCTCCCCATTCCAGGTTATCACTCCTTCGTAAGCGGTTTTCATACCTTCTGCATGCCAAAACATCTCGAACAACTGCCATTTCCGCATGGGTGCACTTGCACCATATCCCACATTGAAAGCCACTTGCTTCTGTATCTTCAAGTGCCACTCCATCTCACCTGAATCACACATCCATTCGGGATGATTTGCCGCCTGCTTTGCGGAAATGGAAATTCGTCCATGAGTCTCTTTCTCATTGAGGAAACAGTCGTCTGCCTGAATCATGAATGGAGTGCCGAAATCAACATTTGCTTCCTTCCATCCGAAGAAGCGATGCAACTGACGGGCATCTTTTCCCCAACTGCCTGCCTTCACCATCAGATAAGAAGGCTTTATTCCATTCTCCTTGTTTTCAGGCAGTTGCCCGAACACAGGGTCTTCTTCGCCTGATTCCGGATTGCAGAGAAAAAACTCGATGAAGAACGAACGAGCTTCGCCTGTTTGCTCGTTATAGGCAGTCAGACTATGCCACCACCAGTCGTAACCGCAACGCGCTTGCTCGCCAAACAACTGACAAGCATCGCGTGAGATATCAGAGATATTTACCATTTTATTATTTACGATTTACTATTTATCGAATTTGGTTAAGTATTCCTTTGCAGCCTTCGAGGATGTCTTGGTATGCGGATTCGAAATAGACACTATTCTCTTTTAAAACGGCAACTTTCAGAAATTACATATCGAGTTTGCTTACCTCTATAGAAACGAGGTTGAAGAGGAGGAATAGTAGCTACAACTCTTTGTATTTCTTCTGAAAAGCATAGTATAGGTTCACAAAATTTCTTTTTTCCTTTTTTTTCGTTGATATATAGAAGTACAGAATCAAATTCTATCTTTGAGATTTGTCCATCTTTTTCAACTATCAGTTTGAACTTCGAAAAGTAACTATTAATACTGTCAGGAGCTTGGGGAGGGAATATCACATGATCTTCAAATCTAAATCTACAATTCGTTAAACTATCCGGTAGCACATCAAAAAGAGAAATCCAACCATTATAAATATATTCTTCATCTTTGGGTTTATAATATGCCGTAGCTACACTATCAGGATTAGAAAAATCATTAAAATGGAAAATTGGATCATCTAAATCTACCCATAAAAAGATCTCTTCATTATCAGTAGTACAACGTATAGTGTCAGCATCAATATAACAACCTACACCCTCTTGCACGCAATAGCACTTTAAATTATTAATAACTCTGTCAAACGTTTTTTCTCTATTTGTGGCCTTAAATAAATTCTTAAGTGTAACACTGTCAACTGTCATAATCCAATAGTTTCCCACCTTACAACAACCTAATAGAGACTTACAAAAATCTTCTTCCTCCATTGCATCATAATGAACCACACGAGCCCTTAAGACAGTGTTATATATTGCCAAAATCTCACCTGTAGATTCACTAAAAATTGTATCTTCCCACTGAGAATACTTTACTATGAAATAGTCTGGCTGATCCATTTTAGCATAATTCTCCTTACAAATTTCAGCGAATTGATCAGTTAATTTGTCATTCTGCAATTCGTATACAGGTAATGTATATTCTATTAATTTATATACTATTTTTGTCCTACATCCTACTAAGCTGAAAATAACGACAAAAAAGAATGTTAAATATAAATATAAACGATACATAACGCTATAGTTTTTTAAATATTCCTTTACAACCCTCGAGGATGTCTTGAAAGGCAGCTTCGAAGTCACGAGTATACCAAGGATCGGCGACATCACGGTTTTTGCCTACCCAATCCATCATAAGCGACACTTTGCCTTCGGTATCATCGCCTATCAACCATTTGAGAAGTCGCAAGTTGCTGCGATCCATACACACTATATAGTCATAATAACGGTAGTCCGCTTGGGTTATCTGCCGAGCACCGCGATGAGTGAAAGGAATGCCTTTTTCGGTAAGTTTGCGCTTGGCAGGCGGGTAGATATCATTGCCTGTTTCCTCAGTAGAGACAGCTGCCGATGCCACTTCGAATTCGTCTGCACGACCTGCTTCTTCTGCAAGATGCTTCAGCACAAACTCCGCCATAGGAGAGCGGCATATATTACCGTGACATACAAAAAGGACCTTCTTCATCTGCGGTTATGGAATACATATTTTGCTGGTAGCAGAACCTTGTTTTACTATATACAATCCGGATGAAATTGTACGAATATCGTTGCCAACCTGATGTCCTGTAATAGTATAGACCAGATAAGGAGAATCCCAATCTATATATGTTTTCTCCACATCTTCCACACCCGTAGGAGGCACATAGGTATATCCCACTTTGTTATCCATCCACTGAATACGCCTGCTCAGGAAATTCTTCACATTCTGAACCTCTGCCTGATAACTACCCCATGTTCTGGGATTCATATGCACCTGCTGGTTCATGATATTCCAGCGTTTGAAATTCAGTTGCTGCGACTGCTCGAGCATAGCTGCCTGATCGTCGATATACTGCATCATATACTCCTCCGTAAGTCCTCCTTCGCGTGCTTTCCCCCATATCTCTTTCAACAACTCGCGTGCAGCAGTGTTACGGATGACTATCTCGTCGGCAAGAGTACGCATATAACCGACTGTACTTCCTCCGCTTCGATAGATATAATCCGACTTGTTGTTGATAGGATAAGTGCGATAGTCGTTGTCGAAAGCTATGTCGAAATCCCATACTGGACCTGTGAAGATGGTATCATTCAGACGATGTTTGTAGAAGAACACACTCCAATAGGTATCCGTATTTCCCGAAGTCTCACCTACGAGGAAATGGCGAAGGAAAGTACTCAGGTCGAGATACTCCTGCCAGTTGCTCTCCATTTGGTCGTAACAAGTCTTGATATAGTTTTTCTGCTGTGTGGTGATCTCGTCTTCGTCAGGCGACTTGATAGTGACACTTGTACCTTTTTGCGACCAGAACATCGATTTTTCATCACCCGCATATGCATCTGCCTCTATCAGATATCCACCGGTGAGAGCATCACCCGAGATGTCGGTTGGTTTCATCTCGGTTATATTAACCCTCTGTTTGTGCACTTGCACTTGATCGCATAGCTGATAAGTTCCTTTGTATTCGCCATTCAAGAGCACATCCACATAAGTGCAGAAAGGCGTGTAAGGCATTCCCAATCGCCTACTGAGTTCGAAAGCCAACTGATTGCGCATCAGCGTCTTGTCGCCATAGTTGTTGATAAGAGTCCATTTCTTGGCGTTTGCAGGCGCACCAAGCACATTATGTTTGCTGGTGAATTTTATCCTGTAAGGCTTTTTCGGGAAATCCTTCGATGCATTTCCACGAAGTCGAGTGGTAGCAGTGTCTGCAAGCAGAGTCTTGCCGTTGTCGGAAACAATAGAAATATACGACACAATCTCATTCACTTTGTCGTAAGGCTCCTGATTGTTGAGGGTATGAATGCTTACGGTAGGCAGGTTGGTTAGTTGCGCGAGATGCGAGTTGTCGCCTTCACCCGGGAAACCGTAGAACTCCAATTCCGCGATGTTGCAACGGGCATCGGAAGGACCCACATAACGGACATAACGGAAACCTTTGGAGCAATCCACATCGGCATAATCCATCTTCCCGATAGTGCCTTGCTGAGTGATGATAAAGAGCGGCAAAGCATCCATGAAATCGGGTTGGTTAGCCCCTTCAAACACGGCAAGAACCACTCTGCCGGGTCCCAATCCGTCGTTGCGAGGCGACCATCCTACGCGCGTAATAACATAAGGAGTACCCAGATCGAGTCCTACCCAGGCATAAGACCTGTCCCAAGATGCGAAACAGGTATTCAAATCTCCATCGAATGCCATCTGACGGGTGTTGGCAGTGGTGGAAGGAGAGGATGTATTGTTATAGTCGACAGAATATTCCGACCCTATAACCGACCCTGTCAGTTTTTCTTCCGCACTACATACTGCACAAAAAGCGAAAACAAATAATATTGCCAACAGTTGTTTTATATTCATCATCCTAACAAATCTTTTAACTCATCCACACTGGCACAAGTTTTCCATCCTACTGCGTGTTCTGCCTCAATGCGGTTTTGCTCCAAATCGTCTATGAATATAGTCTTTTTAGGATCACTTCCTATCGTTTCGCTTATTTTTTTGAACATACGAGGATCAGGTTTGCTCATATGCATCTCCTGCGAAAGAAACATATCGTCGAAATATTCGTTTATCGGATAATGTTCGCATACATCATTCCAATGAAGTTCGTTATTATTGCTAAGCAGATAGATATGAAAACCGCGATCATGCAACTCGCGAACATAATCCAATCTCTCTTGTGGAATGCCTGCATGCATCAAGAGCCATGCATCGATGATATCTTGCCTTGTGACACCCGGTTTTGCATGCGACAGAATATCTTCCACAAAATCGTCTGCCGACACCAGTCCTTGTTCAAAACGTATCATCAGCGAGTCTTCCGACCCTTCGCCATCATCTCCCAAACCGAGATATTTCTGCAACTGGTCGGGTCCCAACATCTCGCGAAAAGCATCGATACAACGCTTCATGCCATGTTGCATAAGCACACCACCAAGGTCGAAAACCAAAGTGTCAAACTTGTGTTCGGGTCTCCACATCTCTGGCGGAGGACCATACATACAAAGTGGTTCTTCAAACGGTTTTTTCATACTGCAAGCAGTTTTTTCGAATCAGCAAGCAAAGATACTATTTTTTCCTCATATATGCAAAAAGCAATCAGACAGTTGCCTTTACAAGAAAAAAATGCGGGAACCCGAAGGCTTCCGCATTTTCTGATTAAAGTAATGATTTACCCTAATTAAATAAGGCTGATGATAGTTTCTTTTTCATTTACTTCGAAAGCGATTTTGCCTTCACGGGCAAGCCAACCGAGAGCGAAGTTAAGATCAGCTACCTTAAGTTTTGTTGCTTTTTTCAAAGCGTCGGTTGAGAGGGCACCACCTTGCAGTGCATTCCAGACGAGTCCGGCATTCTCTCCAATTTTTGCTGTTAACATAATACTAATACCTAAAAAATTTATTAATATTTGACCCCTCAAATGGGGAGTCGGTTGTTTGTAATCGGGTGCAAAGGTACAAATAAAATTGCATACGTGCAAATTTCCATACTTTTAATGAATAATCATCAGTCGTAAGATATTCTATTCAGACCGTTTTATTTTGCACAAAGTGCAAGGCTCTTTTGGCCACTGCTTGCTGAGCCTCACGCTTGCTATAACCTGCTGCTTGAGCAATAACTTTGTCGCCAAGCACCACTTCATAAACGAATACATGCCGATCGTCGTGCAATTCATATCGCTCGCCCAACATATTGAATACAAGAGGCAGATGCTCAGATTGGGCATATTCCAACAGACGCGATTTGAAATCCACTTCCGTTGCCGACATTTTCCGTAGATTCTCGCCGTTTTTTCCGATTATCTCCCTCTTGATAAAAACGGTTGCAATATCCACTCCTGCATCTATAAGGATCGCTCCTACAAGAGCCTCAAAAGCATTTCCAAACACATTCTCGGAATTGCTCTTCATAGGTGTAGCGGTAAGAAGATGCCTGTCTAAACCAATTCTTCGGGCAATCTTGTTCAGGTTCTCTCTGCAAACTGCTTTTGATCGGACGCGTGTCAGAAAACCCTCATCCGACTGTGGAAACATGCGATATAGTTCGTCTGCAACGACAAAACCTATAAGCGAATCGCCGAGAAACTCAAGTCGCTCATTGCTTTCTGCCGAAACTGAGCGATGAGTGAGTGCTTGCCGATAGAGGGAAATATCTTGGGGTTTGAATCCAAGTACAGAACACAGGAAAGAACATAGTTCGCTATCCTTCTTGCGAGCGAACAAATGTTTTATCTTATCCCAAAACCGTATCACCTTATTATATTAAAAGAAAACCGGTTTCTTTTTGCAGATAACCGGTTTAAAGATTCTGATTACTTGAATTTCTTGAACACCAAACAAGCATTGTGTCCGCCAAAACCGAATGTGTTCGACAATGCGCAATTCACAACACGCTTCTGAAGTTTGTTGAAAGTGAAATTCAGTCGTGCATCGATCTGCTCATCCACATCATCGTCTGCATGGTTGATTGTCGGCGGAATGACGTCATTCTTTATGGTGAGCACTGTTGCCAGAGCTTCCAGAGCCCCTGTAGCGCCAAGAAGATGACCAGTCATCGATTTGGTTGAACTGATATTCAGTTCATAAGCATGCTCTCCGAACAAAGCAACTATACCTTTTGCTTCTGCCAGGTCGCCAAGAGGAGTGGATGTGCCGTGAGCATTGATATAATCGATATCTTCTATACTGAGCTCAGCATCTTCTATTGCCTGCTTCATAACCTTTGCTGCACCTAGTCCATCAGGATCGGGAGCAGTGATATGATAAGCATCGGCATTCATAGCGCAACCCACCATTTCGGCATAGATCTTTGCACCACGATTCACTGCATGCTCATATTCTTCAAGCACCAATGCAGCTGCACCTTCGCCAAGAATAAAACCGTCGCGACTCTTGGAGAACGGACGCGATGCCGTCTCAGGAGATTCGTTGCGAGTGGAAAGAGCATGCATGGCATTGAAACCTCCCACACCGGTATATTCCACAGAAGCCTCACTACCGCCTGTCAGCATTACGTCTGCCTTACCCAAACGGATCAGGTTGAAAGCATCTGCAATGGAGTGCGACGAACTGGCACATGCGGAAGTGGTTGCATAATTAGGTCCACACAATCCAAAACGGATCGAGATATGGCCGGCAGCTATATCAGTAATCAGTTTCGGAATGATAAAAGGATTGAAATGCGGAGTACCGTCGCCGAGAGTAAACTCTTCCACACATTCCTGGAAAGAGCGCAAACCTCCCATGCCGCTTCCCCATACACAACCCATTCGATCTTTATCTTCTGTCTCCAGATTCAAACCGGAATCATCCATCGCTTCCTGTGCTGCAAAAAGAGCAAATTGCACAAAATGATCGAGTTTGCGAGCTTCTTTCTTATCGAGCAAGGTCTCCGGATTGAAATCTTTAACTTCACAAGGAAAGCGAGTCTTGAAAAGAGTGGCAGCAAAATGAGTGATTGGACCACAACCGCTTTTACCGGCTAGCAGTGCCGACCATGTGGTTTCTACATCGTTTCCTATAGGAGTGATAGCTCCAAGACCCGTTACTACTACACGTTTAAGTTCCATAATTCATAATATAATCCTAGAAGTAGACTAAATTCCGCTTTCCAAGATTTGTTTTTAATGCTTTATCCGAAACAACAAGTTAAAGTTTTATAGAAAAACAAAGGTTGTAGCTCCGCACTCCAACAATGGGGTACTCAGGCTACAACCTTATGTAAAAACATTTTAGGGTTATTCCTTGATTGCCTGCTCTACGTAAGCAACTGCTTCACCCACCGTCGAAATCTTCTCAGTGTCCTCATCTGGAATGCTGATTCCGAATTCCTTCTCAAATTCCATGATCAACTCAACGGTATCCAAAGAATCTGCATTCAAATCGTTCTGGAAGTTGGCGTCCATAGTAACCTGTGACTCTTCCACACCAAGTTTATCAACGATAATGGCTTTAACTTTGTTTTCAATTTCAGACATAGCTTTATTTATTTTAGTTAAACTTATTTTCTTTCTTAGGTTCAAGCAAAGCCGTACTCTGCAAAAACGGCGCAAAATTACTACTTTGTTTTGAATTATGCAAATTTTTATGCAACAAACTACGTTTATTAAGAAAAATCCGACTTTATGCAAACACCTGCTACTCAAGTGTCAAAATTATTTTGCCAACATTCATTCCGCTTTTTCCGGTCTGAACCAACAATATTTCTTCGCCGTCTTTATTCTTTACGTTTCTGTTTTCTTTCTTATGTGTATGACCTCCCACTATGACATCTATATTTCTGCTTTGCCGCGCCAGATTGACATCACAAACTGCGAGACTGTCTTCTCGACCCATGCTCGTGCCAAGATGCGAAAGACACACTACTACATCGCAATGCTTTCGTTCTTTCAGATCTGTTGCCAAACTATTGGCTATAGGGAAAGGATGCAACCACTCAAGAGGAGCAAAGTTTTCTGCAGTTATCAAATCTTTCGGATTAATACAAAGCCCTATTATTCCTATCTTCACTCCGTTTTTGTTAGCCACAATATAAGGTTTTACCAGTTCTTCCAACGGAGAACCCACTACTTTATAGTTGGAACAAACAATCGGAAATTCTGCCTTTCTCAATTTATCTGCCAATGCTTTTACTCCATTGTCGAACTCATGATTTCCAAGAGTAACAGCATCATATCCCATGCGGTTCATTGCATCGACCTCCACATCTCCTCCGTAATAGTTGAAATACGGAGTGCCTTGACAGAAATCGCCCGCATCCAGAAGCAATAGGTCTGGATCTGTCTTGCGCTCTTCTGCAATCAAACCCATACGGCGAGCATATCCGCCGAGATTGTCGTTTTCTCGCGGATCAACTTGCGAATGAGTATCGTTGGTATGGAGTATTGTGAGTTGGACAGAAGAAGATTTGTTGCATGCTGTCGCCATCAGGCAACATACTACAAAGATATATATCTTTCTCAGAAAAGACATTTGTTTTATTTAAACAATTTCAATATATCGGCGTTTGGCAACAAAGCGGATATACGCTTACCGGAAACCGAATATTCGCCGGTTTCCAATGCAATCAGTCTACCTACCAGGTCACGCATTTCATCCTCCTTCAGTTCTTTTCCGGCAGGGATGGCTGCAGCTTCTGCCAGCGACAAAGCTATCTTGTGCTCCATCTGCTGCTGTGCACCAATTCCGGTCTCCTCCATCGAATGAAGTATGTCTATCAACACTTTCAATGCATTCTGATTGCCAAGTTCGGCAGGCACTCCATCTACAGAGAAAGAGTTTCGTGCAATCTGTGTTATCTCGAATCCCGCATCATGAAGCTGGTCGTTCATCTGCAAAAGCAAAGCGGAATCTTCTGCATTCAAGTCAAGCACTTCAGGGAAAAGCACTTGCTGCATCACGCATTTCTTCTGCTTTATCTGCTCCCGCAATTGTGCATAAAGAACAGCGCTGTGGGCACGATGCTGGTCAATAAACATCAACCCTTCTTCCAAAGACAACATGATAAAGCGGTTGTTATACTGATAAGGAGTAAGAGAAGAAAGATCCTTTGGAAACAGATCGGTTATGCTCTGGATATCAGGAGTCTTCACTTCCGGTTCACCGGTAATAGAACTCGGCATATTCTCATACAGTTTCTCCCAACCATCTACAGAAGGTTGAATTACAGTATGAGTGTTAAACGGATTATACTGGGTGTTGACTCTGGTTTGCGGAGCATCTACCTTATACTTGTCAGGACTCACCGACGACGGTATTTCTATATCACCTTCCCTATCGAAATCAAGCGAAGGAGCCAGCACAAACTTACCCAGACTCTCTTTCACTGTTGCCTGCAGGATCTGCCATATCATCTGTTCGTCGGCAAACTTGATCTCTGTCTTTGTAGGATGTATATTAACATCTATCAACTCCGGTTGAATGCTGAAATAGATGAAATAATACGGTTGTTGCTCAGCAGTAAGCATTCCCGAGTATGCCGCCATTACAGCCTTATGGAAGTAGGGATGTCGCATAAAACGACCATTCACAAAGAAATACTGCTGAGCCTGTTTGGTGGCTGATTCGGGCTTGCCTATATATCCGTATATCGAAACCACAGGAGTTTCCGCCTTCATATCCACCAACTGCGAAGACAAACCCTTACGCATCGTTTTGCCGAACACATTTTCTATTCGCTGACGCAGACTGGATATTGGAAGATCGAACAACAACTCATCGTCGCTCACAAACACAAAACTGACATCAGGATTTACCAGCACTATACGATAGAATTCATTTATCAGGTTGCGCAATTCCGTGCTGTTTGTTTTCAAAAAACGGCGTCGGGCGGGAACATTGAAAAACAAGTTTTTCACTTTGAAGTTGGTTCCCACAGGACTTTGCACGGGTTCCTGACGAATAAGTTGCGAACCTGCTATTTCCAAAAGCGTACCCGTCTCGTCCTCTTCTCTGCGAGTCTGAACTTCCAGTTGTGCTACAGCAGCTATAGAAGCCAAAGCCTCTCCTCTGAATCCCATAGTGCGAAGGTTGAACAGATCGGCTGCCTCGCTGATTTTGGAAGTTGCATGACGCTCGAATGCCATTCGTGCATCAGTCTCGCTCATGCCTATACCGTCATCAATCACCTGAAGCAAAGTTCTGCCGGCGTCACGAACTATGATCTCGATATGTTTTGCTCCGGCATCAAGCGAGTTTTCCACCAGTTCTTTCAAGCACGAAGCCGGGCGTTGTATCACTTCGCCTGCCGCTATCTGGTTGGCTACACTATCAGGAAGCAAATGAATAATATCCATATTCGGTTTATATAGGTTGGTTTTGTGCAGTTAGAAAAGATAATAGAAGCAGAATATCAGCATCACCAGCAAAGCTATCCAAAAGGCTATTCTTGAGGTGTTTCTTGCAGTGTTTTTCCTCGGAAATTTCTCCTCACGGGCTTCGCGGAAAGAACCTCTGTGCAACGAATGGCGCTTTTCTTCATTCTTCTCGTTGCGAAGTCCTTCCAAGCGCTGTTTGCGCTTTTCTTTTTCCGGATCGTAGAAGCGCGGTTGGAAATTCCACTCCGGCATTTTGTTCACTTTGGGAAACAATATCGACATTCTTCTGCAATTTATATTACGCTTGCAAAGATAAAGCATTTTTGCGTAATACGCAAATAAAAAAACGAGACTGCCGTTTGGCAATCTCGCTTTTCAATCTTCGTTGTGAAGATTATTTAACGATCTCGAGGAAGGTCTCGTCTTCTGCAAACTTAGCAAATTCGATATCTTTCTTTGCTTTAGCTTTGAAGGACTCATCTTTCTCGATAGCGGTCTTCAGGTTGCTGTAAACAGCCTCACGATCATTGGTGCGAGCACCTACGATAGCGCCGAGATAAGCGGTGGTAGCATTAGGCTCTTTGATGTTTGCCAATGTCTGACGAGCAGCAGCATAGTCCTCGTCGAGGATCTGCTGAACAGCAGCATTGTTGGTAGCCGAAGTGCCATAAGCTGTCTTTGCATTCTGATAGTCACCCTTCATGGTGTAGTATGTACCCATAGCAGCATTCAGGTCAGCACTTGTGCCGGCAGCTTTGCCAAGATGCTCTTCTGCTTTCTCCAAGTCGCCATCAGCCATTGCAGCAATAGCAGCATTGTAGTTTACATCGGGGTTGTTGGGCTCAATCTCGAGAGCTTTGTTGTAGCAGCGACGAGCCTCAGCTATGTTACCTTGATCGAAATAGATCATACCGAGGTTGTTGTATGCACGGAAATCATCAGGATACAGATCGATAGCCTTTTGGTAGATCTTGGCTTTCTCGTTTGCGTCATCCTCCAAAGAAGCAGCATAGAGAAGTTCTTCAAGGCTGAGTTGAGCGGGATCTTCAGCAGCAAGTTTCTTGATTTCTTCATCGCTCTTGCCGATAAGATCGGTGGTGAGGATGAGGCGGCTACGACGAAGTGCAGGAAGAATGTCGTCAGCAATGTTTTTGTAAACAGCGCTGAGGTTCTTGATTTGTGCCTCACGCTCTTCTGGATCGCTGTACATATTTAAAACGCGGAGAACGAGATCCTTGTCCTGAATGTTGCTGTTTTCCATGAGGGCCTTGAAGCCGTCCCAGTCTTCAGCTGTGGTATTGCTTTCGATGTTTACACTGACTTTGTCCTTCTTGAGTTGTTTCTGGAGGAACTTCTGAGTAGCGTCTTGACGCTGTTTTGCAAGACTCTCGTTGAGTTTCTGCGAACCATCAGGAGAAGCATAACCTGAAACTTCGAGTTTGTTGATAGCTTTGTGCTCGTCATCGTTGGCATCCTTGATTGCCTGTTGCAATGACTGAACCGACTCATTCTTGGTCTCAGAGTTGCGGAGATTTGCCTGTTGGATGAGGAACTTGATGTCAGCTTCCTGCATCTCTTGGATTACGCGCTGATACTTGTCGGGAGTAGCCGCACCCTTGTTATCGTTAGCGTCTGCCAACTGAGAAGTAGCGTTCATACCGGGACCTACATAGATATCATCTATCTCTTCATCATACTCTTTCTTGCCTACTTTACCGTTTACGCGAAGATAGAGTTTCGATGAGGCCATCTCGGGAACATACTTGCAAGAGAATTTCTGAGTTACGGTTGCACCTTCTGCTTTGTTTACCAGAATACCGTTCTCTTTGATCTTCTCACCAATGTAAGTAACTGTCTCGCCAAGAACTTCCTGCTCTTCGTTCTCACCATACTTCAGCACGGGAGTTACATTTACAAGAGCATTCTTGAGGAATTTCTTCGGAGGGAAGGTTCCTGTAACTTCTACATTTACCTGACCGCCAACCACTGTCATTGGATTGGGATTCATCTTCAAATCAAGTTCTTCGGGCAGACTTTTGTTGCACGAAGCAGTCAGCAAGGCTATTGCTACTGCTGACAAAAAGAATAAACTTTTTTTCATACTGATAAGTTGTTATGTTGATTTTTTATGTTTTGTTAGCACACAATTATTCAAACTGCCTGCAAAGATACAAATAATTTTGCATCCTGCAAACAATAAAATTTATTTTTCTCAATTTTCGTGCTTTTTATGCAAAAAATTAATTACAAGCACGCTTCTTATATTGACAATGCTATTTGGTCTTTATTTCAGGATAAGCAATCCGGTGATGATACATTGCACACAGATTTTCCGTAAACACATGCTTGATTGTCTCTATATCCTTCAAACTGAGAGGTGTTTCGCTCAATTGACCATCAGAAATCTGTGCTCCTACCATCTTCTCTACCATATCAGCAATGCTTTCTTCGGTTATCTCCGTTAGACTTCTTGAGCGGGCCTCCACGGCATCTGCCATCATCAGTATTCCCGTTTCTTTGGTTTGCGGACGAGGACCTTTATACATAAACTTGCTCTCATCCACTTCTTCGCCGGGATGGTTGTTCACGTATTTATTATAGAAATATCTTACCTTGCTTGTGCCATGGTGCGAATTGATAAAGGAAGTTATCAGAGACGGAAGATGCTTTTTCTCTGCTATGCGAACTCCTTCCTGCACATGACCTATTATGATTTTGGCAGCCTCCTCTTCGCTCATTGCGCTCAAAGGATTCTGTCCATCTGCCTGATTCTCTGTGAAATATTCCGGATTCGGCATTTTCCCTATATCGTGATACAAAGCTCCTACTCTCACCAGAAGAGCATTCGCATTTATACGTTTGGCAGCTTCGGTTGCAAGATTGCTCACCTGCAAAGCATGCTGGAATGTGCCGGGTGCCTTCTGGGCAAATTCAAGCAAAAGTCCGCTGTTCACATTCGTGAGTTCTACCAACGTTAAAGCCGAAGTGAAGCCGAATCCTCGCTCTGCAACATATATCAAACCATACACAAGCAATAGCAGGAATGCACTCGCTAGGAATAGGAAATAAATATACCAGTCCATTCCGTCAAAACCACCCATCTGGGCAAGATAGCATGCGGTGTAAACAAAACATTGAGTGAGAAATACGAATGCGGCTGTTGCTACCAATTGCGCTCTTACAGAAACATCCTTCAGACTCATCACGGTTACCAAACCAACTGAAACCTGAACCATAATGAAAGTGAATGCCGAAGGCGCCATAAGCGAAACCATGAGCACTGTTATCAGATGGCAGAAAAATGCCGTGCGTGAGTCGTAAAAAACGCGAAGCATCATGGGAACCAAAGCAAAAGGAACTACATATACGCTCATTCCCGAGAAACGCATAACCAATGCCGCTATGGTTACTATAAGAGCTATCAACAAACAGATGAATATCGTATTACGAAGTTTCTCAAACAGATGCGGACGAAACATATACATGTACATTGCTAGCATCACCACAAGCACTATTACTAGACAAACCATTCCAAGGAATGACAGCATCGAAGTAGTGGCATCCACTGTCTTCTCGTCTGTTATCTTTTTCAGCGAAGCAAGCATCTGATAACTGTCTTCTGTAACTATCTCTCCGCGATCGATTATCTTTTCGCCTTTCTGAACCATTCCGCGAGTCAGACTAACCGACGACACCAGATCAGAATACAGTTTTTCCGAGCGCACTGTATCGTACTTCAGATTCGGACGAACATAACTGTTCAGATCCAGAAGTTTTACGCTTGATTCTCTCCTGACATTCTCATTGATAGCCGCATAAGCGGTCTTGGGGGTATATAGATCAGAAACCGCCACATCTTGTGCAACATGACGACTGTTGACCACTTTCACTTTCTTCTGACCTGCTTTGCGCAGATTCTCAAGCTCTAATGCAGGCAAAACACCACGGGTATAAACCATTACCAACCCTTCTTGAACACGCTCTTTCTCTTTGCGTGACAGACGCGACATCTTCTCCAAACCGTCAAGAGTACGCCATACGGAATCGCCTACCGATGAGTCTATATTATAAAAAGGAGTGTAATCCTTAAGCACCTGCTCACGCTCTGCCTTCACTTCAGCATCTGTCTTGTAAATAGGAAAATCATGCTCGGCGGTAAGCAAATCATAACTCCAGGGTTTGCCTTTCTCAAAGTCATAGGCAAAATTGCTCGTTCTTCTCGGCAACAGATAACAAACCACCGCTGCCAGAACAACAAACACCAACACGTTGATCACTTTGTTGACAATCTTCTTATTCATAATCACATCCTTTTTTTACGAAAAAACTCTTGTAGCAATTCCTTGCATTGCTCTTCCAACACTCCTTTTTCCACTTTGCATTTCGGATGAAGCGCACCTGGGGCAAAAAGCGAATAACCGCGTTTTTCATCCGCTGCTCCATATACCAAACGACTTATCTGTGCCCATCCGATAGCGCCTGCACACATAACGCAAGGTTCCAGAGTCACATACATCGTGCAGTCTGTCAGATATTTGCCTCCCAAGGTTTGAGCGGCAGCGGTGATGGCTTGAATCTCGGCATGAGCAGTTACATCCTGAAGAGTCTCTGTCAGATTATGACCACGACCTACTATCTGCTTGCCGCAAACAATAATGCAACCTACAGGTATCTCATCCTCTGCAAATGCACGCTCTGATTCTGCCAAAGCCATTCGCATATATCTCTCGTCATCCGATATATTCTGATTCTCTGCCATTCCTATCTGTTGTTTGTTTCGTCAAGCGCTTCTGCAAACCTACTCACTTCCTCTGCATGTTTTTCAAAATGATTGCCTATCACCACCAGGTCTGCACCAGCTTCGAATGCATCTTTCATTTGCTCAGGGTTGCAAATACCTCCACCTACAATCAAAGGCACACTTATCGCATCCTTCACGGCTTTGATTATCTCTTTGCCTACGGGATTCTTTGCTCCACTGCCCGCCTCCAGATATATCAGTCGTTTTCCCGACATCTCGCCTGCAAGAGCGGTTGCCACTATCGCCTCTTTCTCCTTCAAAGGCTTTTCGCCGGTCACGCGCTCCAAACTGCTCACCCTTCCGCCATCCACAAGCACATATCCCATCGCAATGGTCTCTATCCCCGATTCGCGTATCGTCTTTGCCATTTTCACATGCTTGCCTATCAGCAATTCAGCATCCCTGCTGGAGATAAGCGATAGGAAAAGAAGAGCATCCGCTTCTGCAGAAAACTGACATATATCTCCAGGAAAAAGCACTATCGGACAAACTTGTTTGCCGCTTTTTATCAAACCTTTTCTGAGCTGTATGATATAATCGTCTATCGGCATCTGGTATCCGCTTCCTCCTACAAACACAAAATCCACTCCGCAATGCCTTATCTGCTCCAATGCCAACTGCTGCATCCCCTGTTTTTCAGGATCAAGCAACACGGCTAGCATCTTTTTGCCTGCCTTCGAGTTCTTTAATATTTGTTCGTATACCGACATGCCAGCACTATCTCATATTCCGCATTCATATCCACCACCTTCAGAATAAATTCTTCCTTGTCCACTCTTGCATGAAACTCTCTTTTTTTGTCTTCGGATGCAACTATCTTTGCCACTTCGTCTATATCTATCACCACCTTTTCGCCCATTGCACCTGCCTTTTCGCCTGCCAGTTTGTAAACTGCTTCTTTTGCAGACCAACACAATGCCAAAGCTTGCAGATTGCCCTCCGGAAGCAATTTCAGTTCCTCTTCCTTCAGAAACATATGTTTCACCTTCTCAAGTCTCGGATGAAGTTCCTCTATATCCACCCCCGTTTCGTCTTCCTTGCTCAAAGCAATACACAATTTGTGTCTGCTGTGGGAAACCGAAATATTCCAGTCACTGCCTTCTATTCCCGGTTTTCCTGCTTCATTATGAGTGATGCCAACATCCTCTCCCAGAATCTGTTTAAGCATCTTTTTCTCCGAAATCCGCTCTCTCTCCCTGCTCGGTATGCCTTCGCCTGTCAAGTCTGAAACATACACCTTCACATTCGGATATTCGTATATCGTCATCTCCTGCATACCCTATTTCCTCCAATGCATTGTTTCCACCAGATGACGCATATCATCCACTATATAATCTCTCACAGGTGCAAGCGAATCCTGATTCGGAATGCAGTTGAAATATACTGCCGCACGGAAGAAATGATGAACCGAATCCGTCAGATAAAACTGACAAGGCGATGCTGTATTGCCTAGCAATTCATACATCACTCCGTACACTTTCTCGTCTGGATTGTCGAATCCCTGCTCGGGAATGGCATTCGCTTTCCCCGCATGATTGTATACAAAACGCTGTGCATCGTCTCCCAACTCACGCAGATTGCCTGTCACTGGTTTGTATGAGCAATGAACGCAAACATCAAAATTCGGATAATTGATGTCTATCCAGTATTTCTCACCGTCTTCGTGAGGAGTCACTTTCGCCACACTGTTTAGCGAAAAACTGTAAGGCAAGTCTTTTGTCACATTCAAATATGCCGAATCCTGCAGACTTACGTATTCCTGCTCCGGAAGAGTGATTCGCCAATATCCTCGAGGTCGTGGAGAAGAAGGCGGATTGCAACTCGCAAGCGCCAATACCAACAATATGACAACACTCTTTTTCACTCCTCGCTTCCCCTTTTTCACTCACTCTGTACGATTGTCAGTTTTATGGTTTTTATCCTCCTCTTGTCCAATGCCACTATCTCGAACTCATAACCTTTGTATTTGATCACCTCTCCGCGTTTCGGGAAATCGCCTTTTATCTCCAATACCAAACCTGCAAGAGTCTCCACTTCACTCGACACTTCGTCAAACTCCTCCTCCGAGATGTCGAGCACTTTGTAGAAGTCATTCAACAATATCTTTCCCTCAAACAGATATGAGTTGTCCGAGAGTTTCGTGTATTGGCGCTCTTCTTCGTCGTATTCATCCGATATTTCGCCTACTATCTCCTCCAGAATATCCTCCAGAGTTATCAAACCGGAAGTTCCTCCGTATTCGTCTACCACTATCGCCAAATGAACTTTCTGCTGCTGGAATTCGGCAAGAAGGTCATCCAGTTTCTTGCTCTCTGGAACAAAATATGCAGGTCTGATTAGCGTCTGCCAACGGAAATTCTGAGGTTTGTCAAGATGAGGCAAAAGGTCTTTCGAATATACCACACCCTTTATTGTATCCGCAGTACCCGCATATACCGGTATTCGCGAATAACCCTAAGAGATGATCACATTCAACAGTTCCTTGTAATTGGCCTTGATGTCAATATCCACTATATCCAGACGAGAACGCATCACATCCGATACCTGACGATTTCCGAACTTCGTTATGCCTTCCAGAATATCTTTTTCTTCCTCTGTCGCAATATCTGTCAGTTCTACCGCTTGAGATAGTTCGTCCATCGACAGATTCGCATGCGAATGCTTCTCCATACGATGTTCTACTATTGATGTCGATTTCACCAACAATATCGAAAAAGGTGTCAGTATCTTCGTCAGAATACGCAATCCTCCTGCTGCAAAACGCGACATCTTCAACGGTTGAACGGTTGCATATACCTTCGGAGTTATCTCGCCGAACATAAGCAACACAAACGTGATAAGCACCGTCTCTATCAGAAACTTCACTATCTCCGACATGTCGTCAGGGAGCACTTCATACGTGAAAAATGCAAGCAACAAAGTAATGACAATATTCACGAAGTTATTGCCTATCAAGATGGTTGCCAACAACTTATGAGGATTCTCCAGCAACTCAAGCACTATCTTGTCACGTTTCGTCTCACCACGCTTCAATTCTTCCAGATGAGACGGAGAAAGCGAGAAAAAGGCCGTTTCCGACATACTCATAAATGCAGAAACCAGCAATAAAACTATACCCAATGCAAGGGCTATCCAAGCAGTTACAATCACAATACTATTCTTTTTTTTGCAAACTTATACGCCTGCAAAGATAGTGTAATATTTTGAATTATGCAACATACAAATAACCATATCCGGCACCTGACAAACTTTCCCTTTCCATATTAAATAATCTCACAACACCTTTTTTGCTTGCATAATTCCACCGAAATCACTACCTTTGCACACCCTTTTCACAATAACTTTAGTATGTGATTAGTATGTAATTAGTATGTGATTAGTATGTGATTAATTTATACAGTATGAAAAAAGTTGCTCTTTCTTTTATTATCGTCCTTTGTTCGATTGCCATCAATGCGGCAGAAAAAGTGGAAAAGAGAGTGTTGTTGTACCCCTCTGTTGACCAGTATGGCGATTCTGTCACTCTTTCAGGGCAGTTGTCTGTTCCCAAAAGCAAACCGGCAAAAGGGATTATCCTTATTCCGCATTTTACGATCAGTGCCGATAAAGAAGCACCATCCAACAAAGTGACTAAAGAAGCTAAACCTTTCCGCGATGAATATGTCATTCTTATGCCGGATTATATAGGATATGGTGTTACAAAAAACCGCATCCATCCATATCTGCACGGAGAGTTGACTGCCCGAAACTGCGTGGATATGCTTCTGTATGCAATGCCTGTTTTGGACAGTATGAAATTAAGTATCCCTCTGGATAGTATTTATATAATAGGTTTTTCACAAGGGGGTGCTTCTGCCATGTGGATACTCAAACTCATCGAAGAGCAATATTGCGGACAGTTGCATGTCAAAAAATGTTTTGCAGGAAGTGGACCTTACGATGTGGCAACTACATATGATTATGCAGTGATGCATGATCGTATCAACATGCCGCTCACCGTTTCTATGCTTGTAATGGGAACAAACGAAGCTTATGGACTTAACTTGTGTTACGATAATATCTTTACTGACCACATGAAACATACCTACATTCGTGACATTAAAGATAAAAAGAATGGTATCGTTTCCCTGTATTTCAAAACTCCCAACCACAATCTATCACACTGGATGACAAAGGAAGGAAGAGATAAAAACCTACCTGAAACAAACAAGATGTATCGTGGATTCCTTCGCTCTAGTCTTGTACATTATTCTATTACTGGAGATAACGATAGCATCTGCCCTCATTGGATTCCCAAAGCGCCTGTCTATGTCTTTCATTCGGAAAACGATGATATTGTAACCTTTCTCTGTGCAGAACATTTACATAGAAGGTATTCAAACCTTCCGAATATAACATGGGATTTTGGACGTTACGGCAGTCATTTGTCATCGCTGCAGAAATTCTTCTCACGAGTGAAGAAAATGCTCAACGAGGAATGCAAAAGCAAATAACAAATCTCTGCGAGAGCCTGATTGTCAACCTCTTGCATCACACATAACACCTCCTTCAATCTAACATCGACAACATCAATCTATCAATACAATATATTTTATGGCACGAATCGTTTATAATGAACCCGTTAAAGAAGTGCATGGCGCTATCGAAAAGAAAGGTATCGTCACCCGACGGAAAACTTATCGGGATGAAAAAGGACGTATCATTCACGAAGCCACTCCTGAAGCATACAACATTCGTCATCCACGCGACTGGAAAAAGAATCCTCCCAAAGGAGAGGAATTGCGGAAAATCAACAGATTTAAAGAAGCATGCAGTCTGACAAAAAACATCCTTCTTGCGGATGACCCTGATACCAATCCGTCTGAAGAACAAATACTTGCACTTCAATCCTACAGAGAGCGCTTCATCTCCCAACTCGGGAAAAAAGCCGACCCTGAAGCACCCTGCGATCCTAAAACAGGAAAACCCAAACGCTACTTCCGACTCGACAACTTCATTCGGGCACTTATCTACAAATCACTCAAATCTGCCGAGTCCACACAACAAAACTGATACTCCAAACCACTCTGTTTGGCTTTTTTGCTTTGCAAAATCAGAAAAAATATACTACCTTTGCAAGCGATTTAAAACTATTAATTTTATACAATTATGGCAAAACAACTTAAACGTTCATCCAACAAAATGATTGCCGGTGTTTGCGCCGGTATGGCAGAATATATTGGTATCGACATCACTCTGATGCGTATCATTTGGGCACTTTGCGTCCTCGTTGGAGGATTCGGAATTCTCGCATACATCCTCTTCTGGATTATAATGCCTGCTGCTTAAAGCATCATCTGCCGATGGCTCGATTCCCGCTATATCTTGCACCAATGGAAGACGTGACAGATCCCGCCTTCCGATTGCTATGTAAGCGTTTTGGAGCGGATAGAGTATATACCGAATTTGTGAATGCAGATGCTCTTGTACGCAGTGTGAATTCCACAATGCGAAAACTCACCATCTCCGACGAAGAGCGACCTGTTGCCATCCAGATTTACGGGCGAGAACCCGACTCCATGGCAGAAGCGGCAAAGATTGTTGAGCAGGCAAAACCCGATTTTATCGATATAAACTTCGGTTGTCCTGTCAAGAAAGTGGCAGGGAAAGGTGCAGGTGCAGGACTCTTGAGAGATGTTCCCAAGATGCTTGCAATCACCAAAGCGGTTGTCAATGCTGTCAACACTCCTGTAACGGTAAAAACCCGTCTCGGGTGGAATGAGGAGGAGAAAATCATCGTCTCGCTCGCTGAGCAATTGCAGGATTGCGGTATTCAAGCACTCACTATCCATGGGCGCACTCGTTCGCAGATGTATACCGGAGAAGCCGATTGGACTCTCATTGGAGAAGTGAAAAACAATCCGCGAATGCATATCCCTATCATCGGAAACGGAGATATCACCACCCCGGAGCGCGCCAAAGAGTGCTTCGATCGTTATGGAGTGGATGCTATAATGATAGGTAGAGGTAGTTTCGGAAGACCCTGGATTTTTCGTGAGATTGGCACTTATCTGGAAACCGGAGAACATTGGAGTCCACCATCCATGCAATGGCAGGTCGACCTCCTGAAAGAGCATGTCAACCGCAGTATAGAGTGGATTGGCGACGAGAGAAAAGGCATTGTCCACAGCAGAAGGCATTTTGCTGCCTCACCCGTATTCAAAGGTCTTCCCGACTTCAAGCAGACGCGAATAGCGCTACTTCGCTCTGAAAACCGCGAGGAGTTATTCCGGATGATGGATGACGTCGTGGTGAGATATTCCGATAGTCAAAACGATTAAACAATAAAAATCCGCAAGTGTTTGCTTGCGGATTTTTGTTTCTGTCGCTCTGCATTTTATTGTAATGCTTCTAACATTACTCTTTTTTTATGCCTTTTACGATAAACATTATCCCGATAACAAGAATCAATACCGGAGCAAAATATGGTTCAAGAAGGGCAAAAAAATGTTGCATACTCTCCTCTCCCAAAGGAATAATCCCCCACATGACAAATAGTTTAAGACATGCGACTATTGCGAGTATTGCGCCTACACAGATGATAAGAATAGAAGTACTTTTTTTCATAACAGTATTATTTTTACGGTTATCTATATCTTGATTTTATTCTTTCAATTTGCTCACCTTTTGCATGGTTTGCAACCATTCTGTACATTCTTCGGTGAGAACTGCCAGTAGTTTCATGTAGAATGCTGTAAGTTGTGCTTCCGACATCGTGTTGAGTCCTGCCATATTATGCTGAAGAGTAAGCCATATACGCAACATACTGCGGGTAAACCGCTCTTCGTCAAAATAGTTGATGAGCGCTATAATATATTTATAAGGACACAACCGATGACCGCATTCCCATGCGTTGTACGTTGCTTGCGAAACTCCTATCGACCACGCTATTTGCTCTTGAGTCACTTGCTTCTGCTGACGCGCTTGAAGTAAAGCGGTTGAAAACTCTTGAAGTATATCCATCACTTACCTCCTTTCAAAAAATACGGCATAAACTCATCGGGTTCACTAACACTGATTGCTATCGGTTTACCGCTTTTCCTGTATACAAGAAATGCCTTCTTGCGATCTGTGACATAAGCCTTATAAGTGCCTATTTTACCATTCCTGAACCATCCGATATAACCGAATATTCCTCCTATGCCAAACAAACGGATTGTATCCCAACTCATAAACGACTCGTCAACACGCACTATTCGATCGATATTGGAATAAGGAATCCTTATTGTGCGCATCATAGTGTGAATACCTATACCTTCGTCATCCGAAATGATATACTGCGGATATAAGACAAATGCCGATATCATTGCAGCAATAAGAACAAGAGTAACAACAATACCCGACACAAGATTGAATCCTTGAGTGATACACCACATCTCATACACAATGGCAGCTACTATTATAAGCAAACCGACCACAGTCAGCCACTTTACCGCCTTGCTTTGCGAACATTCATAAATAGTTTTCATATCTGTTTTTGTTTTCGACGCTGCAAAATTACTGCTTTTTTCCATATGTCATTATCAGGGTTGTTGATAAAATGGATTTTTAATACTTACACTTATGTTAAGAAACATAAAAAATACTATTGCAAGAGTAAAAAAAACAGAGTATCTTTGCAGTGCGTAAATATTGTATATTTAAATTGGTAGTAACTGCGCCTTCGATTATATACAATTTATAAGCAAAAACTTAATAAAATTTAGATTTTTACCATGACAAATAGCAATTATCTTGTAATAATGGCGGGAGGAATAGGAAGCCGTTTCTGGCCCTTTTCCCGCAACAACCGACCAAAGCAGTTTCTCGACTTCTTTGGTACAGGACGGAGTCTGATCCAGATGACTGTCGACAGATTTCGTCCTCTCGTTCCTATTGAGAACATACTGATAGTCACTAACATCGCTTATCGCGAACTCATTCTGGAGCAGATTCCTGATCTGACAACCGAGCAGATTCTTTGCGAGCCCTGCAGACGAAACACTGCGCCTTGCATTGCTTATGCAATGTCGAGAATTGCCGCACAAACCGATGATGCTAACATCGTTGTTGCCGCAAGCGATCATCTCATAACCAACGAACATGAATTCCTGCGCGTGATTGCAAACGGACTTGATTATGTGGAAAAACACGATGCTTTGCTTACCCTGGGAATGAAACCTACCAGACCCGAAACCGGATACGGATACATTCAGGTTTCTTCCGATCCTTCAAAAGGAAAAAACAATATAGTTGCAGTTAAGACCTTCACCGAAAAACCTAACCGCGAACTTGCGGAGATCTTCCTCAAAAGTGGAGAGTTTCTGTGGAATTCTGGAATGTTTCTGTGGAATCTGAAAGCTATTATGAAATCGCTTCACCAGCATCTGCCTCTCGTTATGGAGCAGTTCGACGGAGGAGCAAACGTGTTTGGCACTCCTGCTGAAGAGCAATACATACAAGAGCATTTCCCGCTCTGTCCCAACATCAGTATAGACTATGGTGTGATGGAAAAAGCTGGAAATGTGATGGTGATGGCAGCCGACTTCGGATGGTCTGACCTCGGCACTTGGGGTTCACTATACGAACTTTCCGACAAAGACGAGAATGGAAACGTAAGCATTCATTCCGATAGCGCTTTCTACAATGCACGAAACAATGTCGTCACCTTGGAAAAAGGCAAACTGGCGGTGATAGAAGGACTCGAGGATTACATAGTTGCCGAAAACGAAGGTGTTTTGCTTATATGCAAGAAAGAAAACGAGCAACAGATTCGCCAGATGGTGAACGATGCACAAGTGAAATACGAAGGAAAATTCAGTTAATACGCAATATCAAACGATATCTAACATCATCAAACAACACAATATGTCTTATCTAAATTTTGACAAATCACTACTCATCAATCTTGAGCGTTCGCTTTCGAAAGAGATGATTCGCACTAATCGTGCAGGTGCTTATAATAGCACCACTCTCGTTGATTGCAACACGCGAAAGTATCATGGTCAGTTGGTGCTTCCTCTCCCCGAATTGAGCGACGACAACTACGTGCTACTATCTTCTCTCGATGAGACGGTAATACAGCATGGAGCTGAATTCAACCTCGGGTTGCATAAATACGGAGAGAATCAGTATTCACCCAACGGTCATAAGTACATTCGCGAATTCGATTGCGAAGTGATCTCACGCACCACCTACCGGGTAGGTGGAGTGATCCTGACAAAAGAGCGTATGCTCGTTAGTTTTGAACCACGTGTGCTCATTCGTTACACTCTTCTCGAAGCACACTCGCCTACCACATTGCGTTTCCGACCTTTCCTTGCTTTCCGCAGTGTCAACCAACTGACTCACGAAAACAATCGTGCCAACAGCAATATGGATGAAGTAGACAACGGCCGAGTTAATCGCATGTATCCCGAGTTCCCGCAACTCTTCATGCAATTCTCAAAAGCTGTCACCTACACTCATGAACCACATTGGTATAAAGACATTGAATACTACAAAGAGCAGGAACGCGGTTACGAATACAAAGAAGATCTGCTGGTTCCCGGATGGTTCGAATTGCCGATGAAAAAGGGAGAATCAGTTATCTTCGCTGCAGGTATCACCGAGGTCAACACCCGCACTCTCAAAGCCACATGGGAGAAAGAGCTTCTTCGCAGAATCACGAGAACCGACATGTTCGCATGTCTGAAAAACTCGGCAGCACAATTCTACAAACGCGAAGGCGACAAATGCCATCTCCTTGCAGGTTATCCTTGGTTCAAAGCATCGGCAAGAGAACAATTCTTTGCATTGCCTTCTTGCACTCTGATGATTGACAGACCTGAATACTGGGATGCCATCATGGATAAAACCGCTGTGTTCGAGATGCGCGATTTCCTTAATGGAAACTACCAGAACATTCGTTTAACCGACATGGATGAACCCGATGCAGTACTTTGGTTTATCAGAGCCATTCAGCAATATGCCAAATATACTTCTCTCGAGGAAGCTGCCAAAAAGTACGGCGAACTCTGTGCCGACATCATAGAGTTTATCCGCAAACAACAGCATCCGCGAATGTTCCTCCATTCCAATGGACTCGTATGGGTGGATGGAACTGAGCGACCTGCCACGTGGATGAATGCCGTAGAAAACGGCAGACCTATAACTCCTAGAACCGGATATGTGGTTGAAATCAATGCTCTCTGGTATAATGCTCTCTGCTTTACCTCTGAATTGCAGCGGGCATTGGGCAAAGAGCATCGTGCAGACTTGCTTTCCTATCAGTCGGAACTCTGCAAGAGTGCTTTCATCGACACTTTCTGGAATGGTTTCTATCTGTATGACTATGTGGTTGATGCTTACCAGAATCGCGAAGTGCGACCCAATCAGATATGGGCAGCAGGTTTACCTTATTCTCCGCTCGATAGAAAGCAACAGAAAGCAGTGGTGGATATTTGCACCAAGGAGTTGCTCACTCCAAGAGGATTGCGTACTATATCACCCAAAAGCGGCGATTACAGACCTGTTTATATCGGTGGTCAACATGAGCGTGACCACAACTTCCACAACGGACCTGTTTGGCCTTGCACTATTGCCGCTTATGCGCGTGCTTACTCCAAAGTGTACAAACATAGCGGTCTTGGATTCATGCAGCGACTGCTTGTCGGATACGAAGTGGAGATGTCGGAACTCTGCATAGGCACTCTCAACGAGATCTACGATGGCAACCCGCCATATAAAGGACACGGAGGTATGAGTTATGCACCTTCGGTTGCAGCAGTTATTTCAGTTATTAAAACAGTTGAACAATTAAGTAAGGAGGAGCAAGCATGAAAGCATTAATGTTCGGTTGGGAATTTCCCCCTCATATTCTTGGTGGATTAGGCACTGCTTCTTATGGTCTTACTCGAGGAATGGCGCAGCAGGAAGATATGCATATCACATTCGTCATTCCAAAACCATGGGGCGACGAAGATAAGTCTTTCCTTCGCATCATTGGAGCCAATTCGGTGCCAGTTGTTTGGAAAGATAACGATTACGAATATGTTCGTCGTCGCATGGAAGGACGCATGTCGCCTGACGAATATTACCATCTTCGCAATGGTATTCACTATGATTTCACTCGTATTGGCACAGATGATCTGGGATGCATCAGTTTCTCCGGTCGTTATCCCGACAATCTGATAGAAGAGATCGGCAACTACGAAGCAGTTGCTTCAGTGCTTGCTCATAGTCTTGATTTCGATATCATTCACTCTCACGACTGGCTTACATATCCGGCAGGTGTGTTCGCAAAGCATATCTCTGGCAAACCGCTCGTCATTCACGTGCATGCAACTGATTTCGACCGCTCACGCGGAAATGTCAATCCTACCGTTTATTCTATTGAGAAACGCGGTATGGATGAAGCCGATCATATCATGTGCGTCAGCAACCTCACTCGCAATACCGTTATTGAGAAATATCATCAAGACCCCCGCAAGGTGAGCACAGTGCACAATGCTGTAGAACCCCTGCCACATCCTGAGGAATTCCAAAAACATCCGAGAAAAGACAAATTGGTTACTTTCCTTGGTCGTATCACCATGCAAAAAGGACCGGAGTTCTTCGTGGAAGCAGCTGCCAGAGTGTTGGCAAAAACCAAAGGCGTGCGCTTTGTGATGGCTGGATCTGGCGACAAAATGAACGAAATGATTGATCTGGTTGCCAAGAGAGGTATTGCCGATCGATTCCATTTCCCTGGATTCATGCGAGGCAAACAAGTGCAGGAGATGCTTGCCGAGAGCGATGTATATATCATGCCTTCGGTAAGCGAACCTTTCGGTATCTCTCCGCTTGAAGCAATGCAAGTAGGATGCCCGAGTATTATCTCTCATCAGTCTGGATGCGCCGAGATTCTTACTCATGCCATAAAGACCGACTACTGGGACATAGATGCTATGGCAGATGCTATCTACAGTATTGTCAAGTATCCTGCTATGTACAAATCCCTCAGCGAACTCGGTCGCGAGGAAGTAAACAACATTCGTTGGTACGATGCCGGATTAAAAGTGCGTGCCATCTACGACTTAGTTATTAACCAAAGAAGATAAATCCCTACAACAATGAAAAATATAAGTTTCTGCTTTCAATTTCACGCCCCCTACCGTCTGAAACGCTATCGTTTCTTTGAAATCGGGCAAGATCATTACTACTATGATGACATGCAAACCGAGGAGAATATCTCCTGGCTTGTTCAAACCAGTTACATGCCTCTGTGTCAGACTCTGAAAGAAATGATTCAGTTCTCACACGGAAAGTTTCATTGCGCTCTCAGCGTAAGCGGTATTCTGCTCGATATGTTTCAGCAGTATGCACCTGAGATGATCGACTTGCTAAAAGAATTGGCTGCCACTAAGTGTGTAGAGTTTGTTTGCACTCCATATGCCTATTCATTTGCTGCCGAGTACAACAAACTCGACTTCGAAGAGCAACTCAATCGTCATGCAGAACAGATAAAAGAGTTGTTTGGACAAAAACCGACAACTGTTTGGAATACAGAACTCCTTTATAGCGACGAGATTGGCGACCAACTTTTGCATCTCGGCTACAAAACGGTTATGACCGAAGGAGCAAAGCATATCCTTTCGTGGAAATCGCCCAACTACATCTACAATTCTGCCGTTAGCACTAAGATAAAACTTATGCTTCGCAATATTTCTCTCAGTGACGAACTCAGTTTCCATTTCTCCGACCCGGCATGGAAAAACTATCCTATGGATGCCGAGAAGTATGCTCGTCAACTGAACGAATTGCCTCAAGAAGAGCAGATAGTCAACATCTGGATTGGCGCTGAGACCTTTGGCATTCGCCAGAATGCTGAGACAGGCATCTTTGCTTTCCTCAAAGCACTGCCTTTCTACGCGCTTGAGAAAGAGATAGGATTCCTCACACCTGCCGAAGCTGCAAAGAAACTGCCCGCTGCCGACACTATTCCTATCCCATATCCCGTCACTTGGACAGGAGAAGCGAAAGACCTCGCTGCATACAATGGCAACGATCTGCAGCAAGAAGCTGTTCACAAACTTTATGCTGTGGCCGAGCGCGTACGCCTATGTCAAGATAAACGCTTGAAAAACGACTGGCTTATTCTGCAGGATGTGAATCATCTCAGATACATGAATCATGTGGATGCTGCCGGAAGCAACTATGAATCGGCGTACGATGCTTTCACCAACTACATGAATGTGCTCTCCGACTTCCTGCAACTCGTTGACGAGCAATACCCTACCACTATAGAGAATGAGGAATTGAACGAATTGCTCACTACAATCAACAATCAGGAAAAGGAAATTGCAGCTCTAGAAGAGGAAGTAAAGAAACTTAAAAAGGCTAAAAAGCAATCATAGTTCTAGTCTTTATTGCTTCAAAAATCTTCTTGGTTTCTGCTTTCCTGCAAACCAAATTTTTAAAAGAAAAGCGCCTCCTTTAGGAGGCTTTTCTTTTGTTATACCAATCATATTTTTTATTTTGCCATTCGGAAATCTTGACTTACCTTTGCACGGTTTTTGAAAAAGGATATTGGGTTGCTAATGTTCAACCTTACACATCCCGAACAACACCTTATAATATAATATATTATGAGCAAGAATCTTATCATAGTAGAATCGCCACATAAGGCAAAGACAATACAACGTTTTCTCGATAAGGACTTCCGCGTGCTTGCCTCACAAGGACATATTCGAGATATAGAAGGATATGGCAAAAACAGCATAGGTATCGATTTTGAACACGGATATGCGCCACATTATGCCATCGAACCGCAGAAAAAGCGTATTATAGAACAACTGAAAGCAGAAGCACAGAAAGCCGATATTGTCTGGTTGGCATCCGATGCCGACCGCGAGGGAGAGGCCATCGCATGGCATCTGAAAGAAGTGCTCGCACTCAATGATGCTACCACCCGTCGTATCGCCGCACTCGAGATAACCAAAGACGCTATTCGTGAAGCTATCGCCAACCCTCGTGATATCGACTACAATCTGGTCAATGCTCAACAAGCACGCCGAGTGATCGATCGCATTGTGGGGTTTGAACTCTCACCTGTGTTATGGAAAAAAATTATTCCCGGATTATCGGCAGGTCGTGTGCAATCAGTTGCAGTAAGGTTGATTGTGGAGCGTGAAAGAGAGATACAAAACTTCGCTGCTACCACTTTCTATCGCATCGCTGCCGAGTTTGCCGGAATCGACCAGAGCGGAATGCCTGCATTGCTGCATACCGAACTTAATCATCGTTTCGACACCAAAGAAGAGGCTCTAGCATTCCTTGAGGCATGTCGAGATGCACAATTTGCAATTCAAAATATACAACATAAACCTGCAAGAAAGCAACCTGCTCCACCTTTCACCACCTCTTCACTTCAGCAAGAAGCTGCTCGCAAACTCCGTTTCCCCGTGGCAAAGACTATGCGTCTTGCCCAATCACTCTACGAAAACGGATTCATCACTTATATGCGTACCGACTCGGTGAATCTGTCTGGTCTCGCCCTTGGCACTGCCAAACAGGAGATAGAAACTCTATGGGGAGAGAACTATCATAAAACCCGTCAGTTCCACACCACCAGCAAAGGTGCTCAAGAGGCACACGAAGCCATACGACCGACATATATCAGTCGACACACCGCTGGAAACAATGAAGACGAACGTCGACTTTACGAGCTCATATGGAAACGCACCGTAGCATCACAAATGGCAGATGCAGAAGTTGAACAGACGCGTATAGAGGTGAGCACAAGCAACTCACAATATATCTTTGTTGCTACCGGAGAAGTAATTACTTTCGACGGATTTATGAAACTCTATATCCAGTCAACCGAAGAGGATACGGAAGAAACACAAGCACTTTTACCGAATTTTAAAGAAGGCATCGACATCAGTCTGAAAGAAGCCACTGCCTTGCAGTCATTCACCCGACCTCCGCTGCGATTCACCGAAGGATCACTCGTCAAGAAGATGGAAGAATTGGAAATTGGTCGTCCATCTACATATGCTACCATCATTGAGACCATTCAACAACGCGGATATGTGGAGCGCGGAAGCAAACAGGGAACAAAACGTGAATATGCAGTACTAATTCTTAAAAACAAAAAAATATCAGAGAAGACAAAAACCGACACTGTAGGCGCGGATAGCAACAAACTGCTACCAACCGACCTCGGTTTTGCCACAAACGACTATCTCGTTGATCAATTCCCCAACATCCTATCCTACAACTTCACTGCCAAAGCAGAAGCCGACTTCGATGAGATTGCCGAAGGAAAACTCCAATGGGTGGCTATGGTCGATGAGTTCTATAAAGCCTTCCATTCCGACATCCTCAATGTGGAAAACGGCAAAATTTCAGGTCGGATACTTGGCATAGATCCCAAAACCGGTCGTCAAGTGATAGCAAAAATAGGAAAGAAAGGTCCTTGCATACAGATCGGAACTGCTACCGACGAAGAGAAACCCGTTTTTGCCTCACTTGAGAAAAACCAATCAATCTACGATATTACGCTTGAAGAAGCTCTCAGTCTATTCGACACACCTTATCCTTACTCTATCGGTGAACTGGATGGCATGGAGTTGATTGTCAACGATGGCATGTATGGTCCTTACATCAAGATGGGTAAAGAGTTCTTCTCCGTGCCGAAAGGCATCGATCCGTTGCATCTTACAATGGAGGATGCTGTTGCTATCATAAATAAGAAGCGTCAATCGGCACTGCCTATTCACGAGTGGGGTGACATCCAGGTGCTTAACGGCAGATTTGGAGCATATATTCGTCAAGGGGACAGCAACTACAAAATCCCACGTGGTACAGATGCTCAAGCTCTCACAGAACAAGAGTGTCGGGAGATTATTGCATCGCAGGAGTCAGCACCCAAAAAACCGGCCTTCCGACGTGCTAAAAGAAAATAAATTTGCGTATATAAAAAACTTGTAGTAATTTTGCAGCCCTAAAAAAACGGAAAAGTTATGAAAAAGACAATATTTTTCCTTGCAGCAATATTTGTTGCTTTGTCTTTCGCAAGTTGCGAAGTTGACACATCAAAGGTTACTGTTACCGTAACCGATATGAACGGTAATCCTATTGCCGACCGCAATGTGTACTACACCGATTTGGCATCGGTCATTATAGGTGTAGCACTTCCTGACCCTGACGCTCCTTTAAAGGATGAAAATGACAACGAATTACCTCATGGTACAACCAATGCACAAGGCGTTGTTACTTTCACCTATAGTCTTGCTGTAAGTAATCTGCATTACTTCTTCTATGTTTATGACGAGGGAGCCAACCAATGGTTGCAGAAATCATTGAAACTGAAGAGAGGTTACAACTCGGAAATAGCATTCCAAGTTAACAAGTAATTCTTTGCCGCAAGGCAACGAGCATTATCGTAGAGTTCTGTATTTGAGCACTCGAAAATGCTTGCATTTCGAGAAGTAGCGCAGTTGGTAGCGCACCACGTTCGGGACGTGGGGGTCGGGCGTTCGAGTCGCCTCTTCTCGACACAAAAAAGGGAATCATCTGTGATGGTTCCCTTTTTGTTTGCAACGACATTGCGAGAGTTTCCAATACTCTATTTCGTCATTTGTCCGCAAAGAGTATACAAGTGATTATCGCGGCTGATGAGGAATTGCCCGTTTAAAAAGACAAGCGAAGCCGTCGGTTTGCTCTCTGGTTGTATTTCTTCCACTGCTGTGGCTTTCTTGCTAATATATTTGAAAATTGGAGGCTCGCCGTCATCATCACTGGTAGTATAGAAGATATCATTATCAAGCCAGCATACTGCTTCACCTTGCCACTCCGATCTGTATGCTTTCACTTCAAGTGGTTGGCGCTTCAGAGTCTCACTCAGGTTCTCCTCTCCCTCACGTTCCCAAAGTAGCAAAACCGACAGATTGGGGATATTGTTATTATGATTTTTGATGATAACACGGCTTCCATCAGGTGATATATCAGCACCTGTAACAAGATGGAATCCATGTTTTCCGTCGCTGCCAAGGTCCGATTTCACACCAAGATCACAGACTTTGGTCAGAGTTTGTGTCTCACTGCCATATTCCAGACTCATCGGCAAACTATACACCGAGCATACATTATAATACACTTTGGTTATCACGTAGATTGTCTGCGTTAGATTGTCGTACATGATTGCCTCTGCATTATGTTTTCCGTCAGGATATTCAAAACTAATGTTAGAAACTTCTATCGTTTTCTCTGTACCAACTGTGGATGGTATCTCCGGTTCCTCGAAGTAAATAATGTGATAATTGCCGGTTGTCTCGTCGTTGTCACCGAAAGCACCTACAAACAGATAGTTCTTTCCTTCGTATACTCCACCACATAAGTCCTCCCAATCATAACGACTAGGTAGTCCGGAGAACGACAACCTGAGAAAACTCTCTTCACCTTTTTCGGTAGTAGCAACCACATTCCTATATTTTTTGCTGCTACTTTCGTCACTCTCCATCCACAGATACCCCGGTGTTACGCGAGAACAAGCAATGCCCGAAACTTCCGGTAGATTCATCGACTTCTTTACCGTGCCGCATTGTGTGCGGACAAACTCTTCGCTGAGTAACAGTGTGTCACCATTGTAAACAATAACCGGGGCAGAACATGCCACCATACTTAACGTAAAACAAAATAACAATAAACTAATTTTCTTCATAATTAGGAAGTATTTAACAAGATTGTACATATATTTGAGTGCAAAGTTACATAGTTTTTCTCATATAAACAAAATTATTTTGTCATTTCGAAATATTCTATTAATTTTGCATGTATAATGTGAGAACAACTTTTTATACCCAAACTGGCACACAAAATTTATATATTATGATACTCGACAAACTTGAAAATCTTGAAGATTACGAACTCGGCGGTCTTTTTCCGCGTGCTATTGAGTTCTTGCGTGACAACGATCTGATTTCTTTGCCTCCTTGCAAAATCAAACTTCTTGGTGGAGACCTGGTGGTTAACATTCAGGATTTCGACGGCAAAGAAGAGAAAGATTGCCGTATGGAAACTCATCGCGATTTTGCAGACATCCAGATTGTGCTCGGAGGTGGAGAAGAGCGCATGGGATGGAAGTCAGCAGACGACTGCAAAGACATTCTCGTGCCCTACAACGAAGACAAAGATGTGGAATTCTACAACGACAAAGCTGACTCTTTCGTCACTGTTCGTTCCGGTCAGGCAGCGATCTTCTTCCCTACAGATGCGCATCAACCCGGAATAGCTCCAAACCAGCACTACAGAAAGATCATCGTCAAAGTTAAAGTAAGATAAATCCATCTACAATCATACACCATGAAAACTCTCCGTATCATCAAAAACGACCCTTATCTAAAACCTTTTGAAAGTGCTATAGAAGGGCGTACACGCTATTATGAGCATGTTGAATCGCAACTAGCGGCAGGAGGAAAACTAAAAGACTTTGCTAACGGACATCTTTATTACGGACTCCATCGAAATGCCGATGGACAATGGATCTTCCGCGAATGGGCTCCCAATGCTACCGCTATATACATCAAAGGCGACTTCAACAACTGGCAGAAAGACGAGCGCTATCGTCTCCAACCTACCGACAACGGCAACTGGGAAGCTACTTTTCCTGCCGACTTCATGCATCATGGACAATTTTACAAACTGATCGTAGAGTGGCAGGGAGGATATGGTGAACGCATACCCTCGTATGCAAGAAGAGTGGTGCAAGACGATGCAACAAAACTCTTCTCTGCACAAGTCTGGGCACCTGAGCATCCCTATAAATGGAAAAACAAGCGATTCGTACCGAATACTGATCCACTCCTTATCTATGAGTGCCATATCGGTATGGCAACCAATCAAGAGAAAGTGGGAACCTACGAAGAGTTCAGGCAGAATGTACTCCCTAGAATAAAAGACCTCGGTTACAACTGCGTACAGATTATGGCCATCCAGGAGCATCCTTATTATGGCAGTTTCGGATATCATGTAAGCAATTTCTTTGCTGCTTCTTCGCGTTTCGGAACTCCTGAAGAACTCAAGCATCTTGTCGATGATGCACATCAGATGGGAATGGCTGTCATCATGGACCTCGTACATTCGCATGCAGTGAAAAACGAACTTGAAGGTCTCGGCAATTTTGATGGCACCGGATATCAGTATTTCCATACCGGAGCACGACGCGAACATCCCGCATGGGATAGTCTTTGCTTCAATTATCAGAAACCGGAAGTTCTTCATTTCCTCCTCTCTAACTGCAAATTCTGGCTTGAAGAATACCATTTCGACGGATTCCGTTTCGATGGAGTCACATCTATGATATATCGTTCGCATGGTTTGGGAGAAGACTTCAACGGATACGATAGTTATTACAACCTCAACCAGGACGGCGATGCTATCTGCTATCTCATGCTTGCCAACCGCCTCATACATCAGGTTAAACCTCATGCTATCACCATCGCGGAAGAAATGTCGGGCATGCCGGGTCTTGCCTACCCTCTCAAATACGGAGGTATGGGGTTCGACTATCGATTAGCTATGGGACAACCCGATTTCTGGATCAAATATATCAAAGAAGTGAAGGATGAGGACTGGAAAGCAGGGCATATCCTTTATGAGATGACCAACCGCCGTCAGGATGAGAAAACCATCAACTATGCCGAGAGTCACGACCAAGCACTTGTAGGTGACAAAACCATCATCTTCCGACTCATTGACGCAGAGATGTATTGGCATATGGAGCATGGTCACAATACCTTCATGGTTGACCGTGGAATGGCACTACACAAGATGATTCGTCTTGTCACTGCTTCCACAACCAATGGAGGATATCTCACTTTCATGGGTAACGAATTCGGGCATCCTGAATGGATCGATTTCCCGCGTGAAGGCAATGGATGGAGCTACAAGTATGCTCGACGCCAGTGGGAACTCGTTGACAATCAGAACTTCTATTTCTCAGATCTCAATCGCTTCGACAAAGCGATGATTCATCTCATAGGTGGAATAAAAGAGTTTGAAAAACTGCCCATCATCGGTCTGTGGGATAAAGAAGGCGATCAGGTTGCCGCTTTTATGCGTGGCAACTACGTGTTTATTTTCAACTGGAATGGTCAGCAGTCGTTCCCGGATTACGGTCTGCTTGCACCTGCTGGTAAATATACGGTTGTTTTGAACACCGACTCTCCTGAGTTTGCTGGTTTTGGCATTGCCGACGATTCTGTTGAGCACTTCACCACTCCTGATCCGCTTTACGACAAAGACGGCAAAGGTTGGTTAAGACTCTATCTACCTGCTCGCTCGGCAGTCGTACTCAAAAAGCAAGACTAACACAAGCAAAACACACTGATTTGAAATAATAAACCCGCCAAATTGTTTGGTGGGTTTATTATATTATTTATATCTTATTCTTTCCAAAATGTGGAAAATAGAACAATTTTGCCATGCCGGCGGGTAAGCCGAAAGTAGCCGAGTGTTAGCCTAGTCCGCAAAATGCAAAATCTACCATTTAGAACAATTATGGATCAACTCAAATGTTAACGATTTGCCTTACTTAGAAAAACTTTATACAGATTGCATCCAAGAAAATTGCCGAGGATGATGCTCGGATAGAGCAACCCAAACATTGGGTCTGCAAAAAGCACACGAGGTGAGCAAGTCATATAGTAGAATGTATCTGCAATACAGTGCGGAAAACCGCAATGGATAAACAAAGGTACTGCCAAAACCAAAGGCACCCAGTCGCCGAAATCCTTCGACTTGCGAGCAAAATTTACAGCGGTTGTCATCAAAAATCCGCAACCAATCGACAATAGTCCGCATTTCCACCAACCGTTTCCCAATCTTTTGGCAAGCAACGCTTCGGCTGTCGCTGGCAGATCCTGAGCAGAACAACGGGCAAGCAACGCTACCAACAAACATCCAACCATATTACCTATCAGAATGATACACAGATCTTTCAGGTCGCTACGTGTTTCAACCCAACCTGCTGTTCCTGTAAATAGTTTCAGTTTGTATTGAACCACTGTTGCCAAACCGAAGATAAAGAGAAACATGCCGACAGTAGGATTAACGAGAAAACCGAATCCAGCCACACCTATACATATACCGGCAAAAATGGCAGAACGAAAAATGTCGAAGTTTTTCATACTTTTGAGTGTTAAAATTTAGATTAATACGTTTATTTTCTTTGCGTTTTTTATCACACCTTAGGCAAAGCCATTCCTGTAAGTTTCTGATACAAATCCAGTGCATATACATCAGTCATACCGGAAATATAATCTAAAATAGCGAGTATTTTGCCGTATTCATCGGGAGAATTGACATTGTATTGCATCGGCACACGATCAAGCAAACGGCGCGAATATTCCTTTTCCGGAGTCATCACTGCCTGCATCAACTCTTGCATCAGCATATAGATAATCTTGTAACCTGCCAACTCCACATCGAGTACATCATGACTCCTGTAGATTTTCTCTTCACTCACCAAGGTGCATTGTTTGTAAGCCTCCACCAATCGCTTGTCAGCAAGACTCTTGATGAGCGAGAAAGAGAAACTTCCCGCCAAAATTGATTCCTCATTGCGTATGAATGCATCAGCACAAGCCTCCACGAGCATACCGATAACCGACGAACGGAGATATGCAATCTGCTCATTGGTATCCGTCACTTTCTGCATTGTATGTTGCTTGTGTTCCTGCTCTTCTTCATCAAAGAAAGAAAGCAACAAATGTTTTGTTTCCTCGGTAGTAAGAATGCGCAACTTATGAGCATCTTCTATATCCATTATCATATAGCAAATATCATCGGCTGCTTCCACAAGATAAACAAGAGGATGACGCACCCTATCCGGCATACCGAGAGCAGTGCGTATGCGTTCCCAATTTGAAGAGTCATCACTGAAAAAACCGAATTTTTTCTTGGGAGATGTGAGGGCAGGAAACGGATACTTCACAACCGAAGCAATAGTGGAATAAGTAAGAACGAAACCTCCTTCACGGCGACCGCAAAACTGATGAGTAAGTATTCGAAAGGCATTCGCATTGCCTTCGAATCGAATACAATCTGCCCATTGATCGTCAGTCAAACCTGATTTATACTGCAAACCGTTGCCCTCCGAAAAATAGGTTTGAATAGCTCGTTCTCCTGAATGACCAAACGGAGGATTTCCCATGTCATGTGCCAAACAGGCAGCTGACACAATTTCTCCGATGGAATCGAAGGGAACAGTGCTTTCAACGTATTTTTCTTTCAATCTTACCGCCACATTGTTGCCCAACGATCTACCCACGCAACTCACTTCCAACGAGTGGGTAAGACGATTGTGAACAAAGATGGATCCTGGAAGAGGAAACACCTGTGTCTTATTTTGCAAACGACGAAAAGGTGCTGAAAAAATCAGACGGTCGAAATCGCGCTGAAACTCGTTGCGTGCATCAGGATGAGGACGATGCCAATTCTCCTGACCAAAACGAAGTGTAGTGATTAATTCTTCCCAAACCATAAAAATATTCATTATTCATTATGCATCCTCTGCAATAGATGAATCTCCGTTGAATTGTTTTGTTATCTTTCTTCGATGCAAATACCGCATTTTCGATTTGCAAAGATAATAAATAATTTGTACCTTTGCAAACTGAATGAAAATACAATGATTATTAACCATTAAAAACACAACTATATGAGACTCATTATCGAACCCAACTACGAAGCAGTGTCAAAAACTGCAGCCGCTTATGTGGCACGCAAAATCAATGAAGCACAACCAAAAGAAAGCAAACCTTTCGTACTCGGATTGCCTACCGGAAGTACTCCTATCGGAACATATAAAGAACTCATTCGATTGTATGAAGCTGGAGAAGTATCATTCCGTAACGTTGTAACTTTCAACATGGACGAATACGTAGGTCTGCCTGAAGATCATCCCGAGAGTTACCATTCTTTCATGTGGAATACATTGTTCTCGCATATCGACATACGCAAAGAAAACGTGAATATACTTAATGGAAATGCTAAAGACCTGGTAGCAGAATGTGCTCGATATGAAGAAAAAATCCGTTACTATGGTGGTATTGACCTTTTCCTCGGAGGTATTGGACCCGACGGACATATTGCATTCAACGAACCTGGTTCTTCGCTCACTTCACGTACGCGCAAAAAAGAACTTACTGCCGACACCATCATCGCCAACTCACGCTTCTTTAATGGTGATGTCAATCTCGTTCCAAAAACCGCTTTGACTGTAGGAGTAGGTACTATCATGGATGCAAAAGAAGTAATGATTATGGTCAGTGGTCATAGCAAAGCACGCGCTCTCCAGCACGCTGTTGAAGAACCTGTTTCGCATATGTGGCCTATCTCCATTCTGCAAATGCACCAACACGGAATAATAGTTTGCGATGAAGCATCGTGCGATGAACTGCGAGTCGGAACTTACAAATTCTTCCACGACATACAAGGACAAAATTGATAGTCAGCAACCATGTCCTGGGGAAAATGGATAGTAGGCGGTCTAGGCTTTGTACTTGGCGGACCAATAGGCGCTGTCATCGGATTCGTGCTTGCCAGTCTGTTTGAAAGCGGAGTACGTTCGTTGCCAGGTGGTGAGTTTTTCGGGAATGACGAACAGAATCCCGACGAACAAACATACGAAGAGCAACAACGCAACTATAACGGCAGAGGAGGAGGCTATGAAGAGCAACAGCGTAGCTATGGAGGAGGAACTTACGGAGAACAACAAAAGAGTTATGGTGGAAGAAGATATACCGGAGGGCAGAACAACAACCGACAATACCGACAAGGCAGACCTACACAGGGGGATATACGAATAAGTATATTGGTACTTACCGCCTGCGTCATGAAAGCCGACGGACACATCAAAAAGCAGGAGCTAGATGTTGTAAAGAAGTATCTTCTGAAAAACTATCGTGAAGAAGAAGCAAAAGAAGCACTACAGATGCTCAAAGGATTGCTGAATCAAAACATCAATCACCAGCAAGTAGCACAACAGATTAAAGTCAACGTCAACTACTCAACCCGTCTGGAGATTCTGCATTTCCTTATCGATCTGGCATATGCCGATGGAGAATATGCTTCGCAGGAAGAGTTCCTGATTGAGCAGATTTCCAGAAATCTGGGTCTTAGTGATGCCGACTACCGATCGATACTCGCCTTGTATGGCAAGAAGAAGGACCCAAATTGGGCATATACAGCACTAGAAATAGATCCTTCTGCAACCAACGAGGAGGTCAAAAAAGCTTACCGCCGAATGGCAATGAAATATCACCCTGACAAAGTAGCATCTGCAGGCGATGATGTTAAGCAACGGGCAACAGAGAAATTCCGTGCCATTAACGAAGCCTACGAATACATCAAAATGATTAGAGGAATGAAGTAATGGCAATGCATCCTCTAGCCGGCGGTTAGCATACTTAAAAAAATATATAACCATATATCTCCACATGAATCGTATCATATCTCCTTCCATGCTTTCGGCAGATTTCGGACATTTGTCGGAAGACATTCAGATGATCAATCGTAGTGCTGCCGAATGGCTTCATGTCGACGTGATGGATGGTGTGTTTGTGCCCAACATCTCTTTCGGATTTCCTATAATGGAGGTCCTGAAAAAACAGTGCACCAAACCTCTTGATGTGCATCTGATGATCACTCATCCTGAGCGTTACGTTGAGCGCTTTGCAGATGCTGGCGCTTCGAGTATCGGTTTTCATGTAGAAGCAGTGGATGATCCTCGACCTATACTTGAGATGATACGCAAGAAAGGATGCAAAACCTGCCTTACTATCAATCCGGATATCGCAGTTGATCGACTGCTGCCATACGTTGCAGAAGTGGATATGGTGTTGCTTATGTCGGTATTAGCTGGTTATGGTGGTCAGACATTCATAACCGAAACTTTCCCACGACTGAAACAAGTGCGCAAATTTATCGATGAAAACGGACTTTCCACACTAATAGAAATCGATGGTGGAGTTAATGCAAACAATGCACAACAACTTTGGGATTCCGGCGCAGATGTTCTTGTTGCAGGAAGTGCTGTCTTCAAAGCAAAAGATCCTGAAAGAGAAATAGTTCGTCTCAAATGTCTTGACTAACACTCTCATGAAGGTATTGAGAAAGATACCGTTCGTTATATTGCTGCTGCCTTTGGTGGCAGCAATTGTTATTTGGCATTATCTGCGAAAAGACAATACTGAAAACTTCGAGCAGTCGAAAGCAATATACCAAGTGCAGATAACTTCTATTCCACAAACAAGAGATAAAACAATTAAAGTAGAAGCAGACATTGTATGGAGGCAGGATTCCAATACTTTCCATTTAGCAGATGGCAAACTGATGCTTTATATACATCGAGATTCACTTAGCGAGACTCTTCGGCAAGGCGATAGTCTTATTATACGCGGAAACATCACGCATTTTAACAAAGGTAACCCATATGAATTCGACTACGACGGATGGCTTGAGAGTAAAGGTTTTAAAGGAGTTATTTTTCTCGATGAAACCGAGTGGATACTATGCGGTCATCGGAATATTTACACAATAAAAGCCATTGCCGAACGATGCAGACATTGGTTTGTTGAATTACTTGAGGATCATGGATTGCATGATGAAGAATTGGGAGTGGTTGCCGCTATGACGGTAGGTGAAAGAGCTGAACTCGATCAGCAGACGCGCAGTAAATATTCTGCAGCAGGAGCTATGCACGTCTTGGCGGTAAGCGGTTTGCACACTGCTATCGTATATAGCGCCATTTTGTTTTTATTGAGCGGATTAGGCTTTTTCCCTATACTTTATAAACAACGAAAACGACAGTGGATAACCTCCTGTGTAGCGTTGCTTTTCATCTGGTGTTATGCCTTTCTTACCGGTATGAGTCCGAGCGTTATGCGGGCAGCATTGATGATCACAATCTTCCAGTTCGCTCAAGTTTTTGGTAGAAAAGGAATATCAGCAAACACATTGGCAGCAACTGCTTTCATCAATTTGATGATAGAACCCGAAGCATTGTTTAGCATAAGTTTCCAACTGAGTTACGCAGCAGTGGCAGGGATATTGGTTTTTACTGACAAAATATCAGGATTAATAAATATTCACCACTGGTTACCACGACAAATATGGGGATTGCTTGCAGTATCTATAGCTGCGCAACTTGGTACTATTCCTGTCACCTTATGGTATTTCCAGCAGACAAGCAATTATTTTGCTCTGACCAACTTCATTGTTATTCCGCTTGCTTATATTATCATTTTCCTAGCGATAGCACTGGTTATATTTTCAGGTATCCCCTATTTGGGGGTACTGACTGGCAGTGCTTTGAAATGGGTTGCATTCGGAATGAATTGGTGCGTAGGATTTATAGAAAACATACCATTGTCAACTGCCAATGTCAGCATTACACCATGGATGCTGGTATGTTTGATTATTGCAATTACCTTTATAGGGATATGGATTCATCAGGGGAAATGGTGGTGGTTGGCAACATCCGGATGTATGCTGATAATAATTGCAAGTTTGCATTGGTTGCATCTGAAAGAAATAGAAAATACCGATCGAAGAATTGTATATAACACTTACCCCTACACCTTGCTGCTTGAACAAAAAGGCAGAAGTTGCACTCTGCATACCGATGATATAGAGGCAGCAATGAGTGTGAGTGAACCCCTGCGGAAACAGATGATGATAAAGAATGTACAAACCGATGAATTCAAAGACAAAGAAGCATATCTTTTCGTTTGTGACGACAAACAAATACTATATCTCGCACCGGGGAAAGGCAAATCACTGAGAATAAAAGAAACAACAGATGCCGATATTGTACTTCTCGGAGGCAAAGGCCAAATTGAAACAGAAAGTGTTTTGAAGAACTGTCAAGCAGAAACGGTGGTAATTCTTTCCAACATGCCAGAATGGAGAAGAGAAGAAACAAAAACAGTCGCTAAGAAAGCGACTGTTGAGGTGAAACTTACCAGCAATGGTGCTATTGAATTATAATAGTTCAAAAGGATCGGAATCGCGCCATAGTTGCGATTTTTCCCGGAAATGCTGCAATGCTTCGATATTGAAATCCGCTATTTTTGTAGTAGCTTCACCATTATTGAAACTTACCAATGGACGCAGATATGTGTCGTATGCAACCGAGTGACCATTGTAATGAAGTCCTAAAGCATCGTCTCCAACGCGATTGACTGCCGCTATATAACACTGGTTTTCAGTAGCACGAGCAGGTACAAGAGCATCCCAATACTGGATTCTTATATCCGGCCAGTTGGCGGTATAAAGCAAAATATCGTAATCGTATCCTGATATATTCCTACTCCAAACAGGGAAACGCAAGTCATAGCAAATAAGCAAACAGAACTTACAACCCTTGTATTCCACTATTTTTTTCTCATTTCCCGCTGTAAAGAAATCAGCTTCTCCTCCATGAGCATAGAGGTGTTTTTTATCGATGAATTCAGCAGTTTGATCAGGTTTGACGAAGAATCCTCGGTTGTAAAGGTTGTTGTTCTCCGCAGCCATGAACGATCCTGCAACAGCAATATCGTATTCCTTTGCCCAACGGAGAATATACTGCATCGTCATCCCGCTCATTTCCTCTGCCAACTCAGGTCGATCTGTACAAAAACCGGTAGTAAACATTTCAGGAAGAAGCGCGACATCCGCCTT
>JAEEGL012000543.1_pt1 | contig 46050 bp, 38 predicted proteins | sample 9134231 | NCBI WGS metagenome assembly JAEEGL01 (sample SAMN16246548, study PRJNA631951) | gut metagenome | biome: gut microbiome; feature: rumen; material: fiber-attached | host: Bos | place: Iran: Karaj | collected 2018-10 | reverse complement strand
GCATAAGGGGGGTGCGGACAATGGATTTTGACATGCTTTTCAGATGTCTGGCTAGGGTGAAGGGAGTGGACAAGGCGAGATTCGAACTCGCGACTTCTGCCTTGCGAAGGCAGCGATCTACCGGGCTGATCTACTTGCCCATGGTGATAATCCGGTAAGAGTGCGCATGTGTATTCAATATAAAAGAATTGCGAAATGCTTCATCGGAAACCTTACCCACAAATATGAAATAAAAACGCCTTTCCCAGGGCATGAAAATCACGTACTGGACCGATTTCTCATGCCCTTACTGCTATATCGGCGACACCCGCCTCAGAAAGGCCATAGAATCCATCGGCGCCGAAGGCTCCGTCGAAATGGAAATGAAATCTTTCCAGCTCACTCCGCAGGCCGGCCCCAAACCCCGCAACTCCATGGTCGCAGGGATGGCGAAGCATTATGGGATGTCGCTCGAGGAAGCCCGGGAAAAAGTCGACAGAATATCGGCCGAAGGGCAGGCGGAAGGCCTCAGGTTCAGATACGCCGATGTCCAGAGCTGCAACACGTTCGACGCCCACCGCTTATCGAAGATGGCGTTCTCCCACGGGAAAGAAGCCGGAGAGAGGATGAACGAAAAGCTGTTCGAGGCGTTCTTCGGAGACTGCGAGCTCATCGCCGACCACAGCGTCCTGAAGCGTCTCGCGGCCGAATGCGGATTCGACGGCAGAGAGGTGGATGAGGTCCTCTCATCAGAAAGATACGCCAGAGAGGTCATGAGCGACGAGCTGGAGGCCGATTCCTATGGGATATACGCTGTTCCGTTTTACATAATCGGGCGCTACGGCGTCCCCGGAGCCCTTTCCGCACAGGATTTCGCCGGGCTTCTGAGACAGGAGCTCGAGGAATCCGGAGAGCTCGGGAAAGCGCCGGAAGGCACCTCCTGCGGCCCGGACGGATGCGCCCTGCCCAGGAAATGACTCATCTATAAATCGGGAGAGGTGGATTCGCGTCCCATGTCCGGCCTGACGCCCGAGATCATGGAAGAAATGAAGAAACAGAGGACCTTCTCCCTCGCCACCTCAACCAAGGACGGGATACCCAATGTCGTCCCCATAGGCATGCTTTACGTGGGGGATGACGGGAAAATCTGGGTCATCGACAATTATCTCAAGAAAACACTGAAAAACATAAAGGAGAACCCCTGCGTCGCGTTCTTCGTCTGGAACCCCGAATGCAAGGAATCCTATCAGCTCAAAGGCAGGGCGGAGATCGTCAGTTCCGGGGCCGACTACGAGAAAGCGGTGGCTTTCGCCCATTCCAAGAGGGAGACGTTCCCAGCCAAGAACCTCATCAAAATCGATGTCACCGAAGTCTATTACGTCACGCCGGGGGACCACGCCGGGAACCTGTGCGGATGAATGGGAGGGGAATTTCCCCTCCGAAACAATTTCAGAAGAAACGGCCTGATCCGGCCATGTCGGCTGTCATTCGTCGTCCGCCGGCCTGAGGAGCTGCGGAGCCATCCCGAGGATGCCCGCCACAGGGATCAGCAGAAGGCAGAGATAATTGTCGGTCATCAGGGTGAAAGGGACGCCTATGATTGCGCCCGCGATCAGCCCGAAGAACAGCCCCTGCTTAGCTCTGGCTTCCATATCATTCGACCTTCTTTCCCAGGGCTTTCTCGGCTTCGGCGACCATATTGTCCACGATCTCCCTCGCGCCGCCGACATAATTGGCCGCGTCCATGGTCTGGACGATCTCCTCCCTGGTGAGCACCCCTTTCAGGTCCTCCCTCTCGGAAAGGACATCCCTCAGGTGCCTCCCGGTGTCCTCCGCGACCATGGACGATTCGCGCACTATCTCATGGGCGTCCTGCCTGCCGATCCCCTTCTCCGTGAGCTTCATCATCAGAGGCTCGGCCATCACGAGGCCCTTGGAGGATTCGATGTTCTGGAGCATCTTTTCCCTGTGGATCTCGAGGCCTTCGAAAATCCAGTCCATCTTCTTCAGGATCTCGTCCGTAAGGATGAAAACGTGGGGGAGTGTGAACCTCTCCGTCGAGGAATTGGAGAGATCCCTCTCATGCCAGAGGACCTGGCTCTCGAATGTGGGGGTGACGAAGCTCCTGACCACTCTGGCCAGGCCGCAGACGTTCTCCGAATTCATCGGATTCCTCTTCTGGGCCATGGTGGAGCTTCCCACCTGCTTCTTGACGTCGAAGTATTCCGAAGCCTCCCCTATCTCGGATCTCTGGAGATTCCTTACCTCGGTGCCGTATCTCTCAAGGGATGTGGCAATATTCGCCAGGATGCAGATGGCTTCGGTGTATCTGTCGCGCCCGACCACCTGGGTGGCGGCCGGCTCGTATTGAAGCCCCAGATCTTCCATCACCAGCCTCTGGATCTCGAAGAAATTCTTTCCCAGCGCGGCACCGGTTCCGACAGCTCCCGCCATCTTGCCGGCGCATATCCTAGGCTTGGCCTGGATGAGCCTTTCCCTGTGCCTGAGCATCTCGGCGACGTATCCGGCGATCTTGAAACCGAAAGTTATAGGGATGGCGAACTGGGCGTGGGTCCTGCCGATCTCGATGGTGTCCCTTTCCCTCTTGGCCAGGGATGCGAGCGTGTAGATGAGCCTATCGACGTCTTCCTGTATGATCTCCAAGGCCGCTTTGAGCTGGAGAGCGGTGGCGGTGTCCACGATGTCGTTGGAGGTGGCGCCGAGATGCACGTATTTCCCCGCGCTGCCGGAGCATTTCTCGGTCATCGCCTTCACCATGGCCATCAGATCGTGCCTGGTGTCCTTCTCTATCTCCTTGATCCTGTCGACGCTCACGATGCCGAGGGTGGCTATGCGCCCGATCTCGTCCGCATCTTCCCGGGATATCGTTCCGAGAGCGGCGTGCGCCCTGGCCAAGGCCGCTTCCACGTTCATCTGATACTGGATGCGGCTTTCCTCGCTGAAGACCGCTTTCATATCGGCGCGGCCGTATCTGTAATCAAGGGGGCAGACATTGCTCATCAATATCGGATTGGCGACGGCCAACTTAATATAATAATTTGCCCTATAATTGTGGGCAGATTCCGCTCCCGCGAATAGGTTCGGAGGCCGGAAAGCCGCCGTCCTCATGCAGTTTTATGGCGTACAGTAGAAATCCTTATATCTATGGCTATAATAGGCCAATCGAAGTAGGCCATGCTTCTGCTCATGGCACGTTGAATAACTAAGTGATGATTTATGGAAGATTTTGTGGAGGAAGTTCAGCAGCAGGATTCTCAGGTAGAGGAGCAGGTTTCTATGGCGACCGAGGAAAAGACGGAAAACGCCCCTGCGACCGAAGAGTCCGGAGCTGAGAAGACAACCGTCTCGTCCGAGGACGAACTCGTAGAGCTCGAGGAAAAGCGCGGCATCATCAACGAGGATGCGGAAAAGCACAGGAAGCTCAGAGATGAGCTCAACAACCAGACCAAAGAGTGGAAAGCCAAGAGGGATGCGCTCAACGGTCAGGTCAGAGAGCTCGTGGATGAAGCCGGAAAGTGCAGAGAGGAGCGCGACTCCCTCAACCAGAAGGTCAAAGAGACCAAAGAGCTCAGAGACGAGTGGAACCAGAAGGTTACCGCTCTCAAGGAGCAGCTCGCTCCTTTCAGGAACACCGAGAAAAACGACGAGAAGAACGAAGTTCCCGTCAAACAGCTGAAGAAACAGCTCCAGGATCTTGAGTACACCCAGCAGACCAAGGCGCTCGGAAAGGACAAAGAGAACGAGATCATCAAGCAGATCTCCGTCCTCGCCAAAGAGATCGCGGACAGGGAGAAATCCTACGAGCAGAACGACGAAGTCAAAGCCCTCGTCGGACAGCTCAGAGAAGCCAAAGCTCAGGCCGAAGGCTTCCACCGCCAGGTTTCCGAGTACGCCGAGCAGGCCCAGGCGGCCCACGACAAGATGATCGGGTTCTATGAGCAGGCAGACAAGCTCAGAAAGGAAGCCGACTCCGCCCAGGCCAAATTCGTCGAATGCAAGCAGGCTGCCGATGAGGAGCACAAGAAGCACATCGAGCAGATCAAGTCCGTCCACCAGATGGACCGCGACGCTTCCGAATACAAAGGGAAGAAGAACGGCGGCGCCCGCGGCGGAAAGAAGAGAACCGAGTCCGACAACAAGAAGGAGGCAAAGGAGATCTTCGAGCGCTTCAAGGCCGGAGACAAGCTCTCCACCGAAGACCTCATGGCCCTTCAGAAATCTGGGTACCTCTGAGTCTCAATTGAGGGGCGTTTCCGCTCCTCTTCAAACCATTTAAGCCTTTTTTCCTGTGAAATGCATATTTCAGATGCCTTTTCTCTCCGGGGAAATGAAACTGGCTCATACAGATCATATCCATTCCATGGATTCGATCCGTATATTACGTTGATAAATTCCGCAGATGATATGAAATACAGCACAAGCAATATATTTTTGCAGAATTAGGCTCAAGTTATTCATAAATGAATATCTGAATAAGAAAGATAAATATACCAATGGCGCGAATACCGTGAATGCGAGGATTAGGCGGGCAGAGTGCATCCCATCCCTTCTTATCGTCCGCCCGATCCCCCGCTATATCATTCCGCACATTATTTTATGAAGTTCGCAGATAGGGAGTCGATCAAATGGGTTTGGAAGGATTGGGAAAATCCCTGAGGAACGTCTTCGGACGCATAGGCAACGCGACCTCCGTCGATGACGATCTCATCAACGACATATGCAAGGACATCCAGCGCGCCCTTCTGGAAGCGGACGTCAACGTAAGGCTGGTCCTCGACCTGACAAACAGGGTCAAGCAGCGCGCCAAGGAAGAGCCGCCGCCGGCCGGAAAGAGCGTGAAGGACCATCTGACCCAGATCATCTACCAGGAGCTGGTGCGCCTCGTGGACAACGGCGAAGGCATCCAGCTCAAGCCCCAGACGATAATGATGGTCGGACTGTACGGGCAGGGAAAGACCACCACCACCGGCAAGCTCGCGCTGTATTTCTCCAAGAAAGGGTATTCGGTGGGGCTCATCGGAGCGGACGTATACAGGCCCGCGGCTCTCGATCAGCTGAAGCAGCTCGGCGAGAAAGTCGGCGTCGAGGTCTACGGCGAACCCGGGGAATCGGACGCGGCCGGGATAGCCCAGAGAGGCCTCCAGAAATTCAAAGACAAGAAGATCGTCATAATCGACACCTCCGGACGCCATGCCCTCGAGGACGACCTCATTGAGGAGGTCAAAAGGATAGCAGAGGTCGCCAAACCCGACGAGAGGATACTGGTCCTGGATTCCCAGGTCGGCCAGCAGGCCGGACCCCAGGCCGAGGCCTTCCACAACGCCGTCGGGGTCACCGGGGTCATACTCACCAAGATGGACGGAACCGCCAAAGGAGGCGGAGCCATCTCCGCCATCTCGAAGACCAACGCCAGGATCGTCTTCCTCGGGACCGGAGAGCACATACGCGATCTGGAGCCGTTCAACGCCGGAAAATTCATATCCAGGCTGCTGGGGATGGGGGATCTGGAATCGCTCATCCAGCTGGCCAACGAGGAGATCGACGACGCCGATTCCATGCAGAAGGTCACCGAAGCGATGATGAGCGGGAAGTTCACGCTGAACGACATGTACTACCAGATGTCCCAGGTCAAAAAGATGGGGCCGCTGCAGAAAGTCATGAGCCTGCTCCCCGGATTCAGCGGCATAGAGGACAAGATCGATTACGAAGCGTCCCAGAAGAAGCTGCAGATTTTCCGTACGATCATGGATTCCATGACCAACGAGGAGAGGGAGGACCCTTCGCTGATCAAATCGAAGCGCATAGAAAGGATCGCCAACGGCGCAGGCGTGTCCCCGCACGATGTGAAGGAGCTCCTCGCCCAGTACAACATGACGAAGAAGAGCATGTCCAAGTTCGGGAAGGACCGCAAAGCGCGCAAGAACATGATGAAGCAGCTCAACGGCGTCAACCTGGAAGCCCTGAAGAACATGCAGCAGTGATAGGATGAGGTATTTCGTCATCACCGGCCACAAAGCCGCCACCAGCGGGGATTTCAAGCTCGACGACATAGCCGGCGGAGCGGGAAGGCTGGACATCCTGGTGAGATGCGTGAATTCGGCGTTCTTCCTAAGCCACAACCTCCGCAAGGATGTGGAGGCCTATCTGGTCTGCGAAGGCGGGAACGACGCCCCCAAGACCGTGATATTCAAAGGGAACGAACTCAGATATCTGAATCCCGACGAGAGGAGCACGTCGTCGCTTATCCGCAACGCTCTGATGAAGCCCATAACGGACGCCGAGACGAAATCCTCGCCGGGAGTTTATGTCTCGAGGATGTCCTTCTTCGACGTCCTGGACAAACTGTCCGGGAGAGGGGATTTCGTGTATCTCAAGGAGGACGGCACCGACTGCAGGGAATACGGGTTCCCGGAGAATCCCATCTTCGTGCTGGGGGACAACAGCGACCTCACCGAGGAGGAGGAATCCGCGCTTCTGAGCCGCAATCCGGGGAGAATAAGCATCGGGCCGCTGAGCCTGCATGCCGACCACTGCATGATCGTAGTCAACAACGAGCTGGACCGCAGGGAGGCGGAAGCATGAACGAGATGATACCGCAGCACAAGCATTGCGTGAATTGCGGGAGAGCATTCACCGGAGGCGGCCTGTACTGCAGCGATGCCTGCAAGGAAGACTCCGGGAAGGAAGTCAAAGGCAAGCTGCTGAAGCTGGGCGCGATCTGGCTGGCAATAGTGGCCGCAACCATAATCCTGGTCCTGCTGGTAAGGCGATGACCTCTGCAGCCGTGGCGGGAACTTTCGACGTACTGCATGACGGCCACAAGGCTCTCATAAAGCGCGCCTTCGAAGTCGCAGACCGCGTAGCCATCGGAATAACATCCGACCGCATGGCATCGTCCAAAGACCATGCACATGTCCCGCTGGTCATCCGCATGAGAGAGCTGAGGGATTACGCGGACAGCCTCGGCGGCGCGGAGATATTCGAGATAGACGACGTCTACGGGCCGGACGGGATCATGGACGGCATGGACATCCTCGTCGTGTCCGAGGAGACTCTTGCTAACGGCAGGAAGATCAACGAAAGGAGGATTTCCAGAGGGCTGAAGCCGCTCGAGCTCTCCGTGGTCCCGCTGGTGATGTCCGACGCAGGCGGGAAGATATCTTCCTCGTCGATCCTCAGGGGGGAATACGGCCGCTCCGGAAGATCCGGCGCCAAGGACATAGCCGTGGGCTCCGCCAACATGGTGAAGGTATCGGCGGTCCGCTCGGTCATGGAGCGCATATACGGGGACGTGAGGATCACCGCGGTCGAAGCGGACAGCGGGGTGCCTCCCCAGCCTTTCGAAGGCCAGACGCATCAGGGTTCGGTGAACAGAGCTAAAGCCGCCCTCGGCAGCCATGAGATGGCCGTCGGGATCGAGGCGGGCGTGTTCGAGATGCTGGACGGCCTGTACGACATACAGCACTGCACCGTCATAGACAGCGACGGCAGGATGACCTACGGCCAGGGCCCGGGATTCCGCTATCCGGACGGCGTCGCGGAACTGGTGCGCTCAGGGATGACGGTCGGGGACTCCATGCGCCGTATCTACGGGGAAACCGACATCGGGAAGAAGCAGGGAGCGATCGGGCTGCTCAGCAGAGGGCTTCTGGACCGCAAAACTCTTACGGAGCAGGCCGTCATCGCGGCCATGGTTCCGCGCCTATGGGATGAGCGAAGATGTTCACCAGAGAGAAGATCGGACGCAGCGAGGAATACCTCACTGACGAATCGAAGATGACCGGACATGCCAGCAACGTCCTGCTCCCGATGACCGAGCAGGAGCTCAGGGAGATTCTGAGGGTGTACAATTCAAAAGGGACCCCGGTGACGGTCGCGGCCATGAGGACTGGAGTATGCGGCGGCAGCGTCCCGCAGGGAGGGGATGTCCTTTCGCTGGAGCGCATGACCGGCGTGATAGGCATCGGAAAAGACGAAAGAGGATATTTCCTGCGCGCGATGCCCTGCACCACCCTGAAAGATATCGATTCCATCCTCGCCCGCAGGGATTTCTCGGGGCTCGCCGACATCACCGAAGGGGCATGCGAAGCCCTGAGGAACGAGCCTGAAACCTATTTCTATCCGGTTGATCCCACCGAAATGGGGGGCTCCATCGGAGGCAACATAGCCACCAACGCATCGGGACCCAGAACGTACCGCTACGGCCCAACCCGCGACTGGGTCAGAAGAATCAGGGTCGTCATGGCCGACAGCGCCTTCGCGGACATAACCCGGGGGGAATGCCGCGCGGAAGGCAGAAGGATGGGATTCGCCGCCGGGCGCAACTACTATTCGTTCGACCTCCCGGGATACGATTTCAACGGTTCGGTGAAGAACGCCGCTGGACCGAGGATCAGCGAGAACATGGATCTCATCGACCTGTTCATAGGTTCCGAAGGGATATTCGGCGTGATATCGGAGGCGGACATATACCTCGCCCCCAGGCATCCGCTCATATCTGTCGTACTGTTCTTCCCGGACGACGCATCCGCCCTGAGCGCCGCCAAAGACATCCGTTCGGACGGGATTCTGGACCCGGAATTCCTGGAATTCATGGACGGGAAATCCTTGGATCTCATAAGATCGCTGAAAAAACGTGATCCGCTGTCCATACGCGTGCCCGCATTGCCTGAACCGGCGGGATCGGCGCTGTTCTTTGACATCAGGAAGAGCGATGCGGACGCCTCGTTCGGGCGCCTGGCCGAAATAGCCGGGAAGCACGGCGCATCCCTGGACGTGTCCTGGTGCGGCCACGAGCCGGCGGACATCGAAAGGATGAGGGAGCTCAGGCACTCCATCCCGAAGACGATCTTCGAATACGTCGCGTCCCTCAAAGGGGAGATGCCGAAGATCCACAAGCTGGGCAGCGACATGGCAGTGCCGGATGCCGCGGCCGACGAAATGATGTCTTTCTACAGGGAAAAACTGGACTCCGCCGGCCTGGAATACTGCATGTTCGGCCACATCGGCAACAACCATCCGCACGTGGAGATCATTCTGAAATCGATGGAGGAGTTCGGGAAGGCCAAGGCCATCTACGAGGAATTCGCGGCCAAATCCGCCGAGCTCGGAGGCTCTCCCAGCGCGGAGCACGGGATCGGCAAGATCAAAACGCAGTACATGGAGCTCCTGTACGGCAGGAAAGGCGTGGAAGAGCTCCGCAAAGTGAAGAGAATACTGGACCCGAACGGAATCCTCTGTCCGGGCAATATGATAGGGCGATCCCATGAAATATGCCGTAGCTGTGAAACAGGTGCCGGACACCTCCGAAGTCAGGGTGGATGAGAACGGCTCCCTTGTGAGGGCCGGGGTGCCTTCCATATTGGACCCATATTGCGAGTATGCTCTGAGGAAGATCGAAGGCATCAGGAAGGAGGGCGACGAGATCGTCGCGTTCACCATGGGGCCGCCGCAGGCTTCCGAAGCCCTCAGGCGCTGCCTGTGCTTGGGCGCGGACAGAGCGTACCTCATATCCGACCCTGCCTTCGCCGGGGCCGACGTATGGGCGACATCCAGGGCGCTGGCGGCTTTCATCCAGAGATATGCCTGCGATTCGGACCTGATCGTCTTCGGCGCCCGCTCGTCCGACGGGGAGACCGGCCAGGTGCCGTTCGAAACCGCCCAGCTCCTGTCGGTCCAGCAGTTCGTTTATGTCGCCGATCTCTCCCCGGAAAAGGATTCTTTCGTCTGCCGGCAGATCTACGGCGATTCTGAAAGGACATGCCGCGTACCCAGAGGATCGGCCGTCTCTTTCGGCGGGGTGGATCCCTGCGGAACGCTGATGTCCATATCGGACCGCATTTCCGGCGGGAAAAAGACCATCGAAACCCTGGGGCGCGTGGAACTGGGGCTGGGGCTCTATTCGGTCGGCCTCAAAGGCTCCAAGACCAGGATCGTCCGCACCGATTCATCGGTAATCCGCAGGAAGAACAGGAAAGCCGTGATCAACAACCCCGGGAGGGCCGCGGAGCTCATCCTGGACGAGATGGGGGCGGGAAGATGAGCGGCTGCGAAGGCGGTTCATGCTCGACCTGCTCCGGCGACCCCGACAGGCTTCCGCCCGGGATGCTCAGAAAATACGATCTGAACGGGTCCACGGCCGACGGGATACTTGTCTGGGCAGAGACCGAGGGGGAGAAACTGGCCAAGGTAAGCGCCGAGCTCATATCTGCGGCATCCGGTCTTTCGGACGGGAGGGTATATGTCGCCCTGTTCGGAGGCCCGGATATGAAAACCTTGTATCCGGAGATTTTCGGATACGGCACGGACACGATATACCACATCCGCGGGAAGGGCGTCGAAACCTACGCCCCGGAGACCTACTCGGAAGCTCTGGCTCAGGTAGCCGAGCGCATAAATCCGGCGGCGATCCTCATCGGAGCTACCCCGCGCGGAAGAGAGACGGCTCCCAGGCTCGCTGCCATGCTGGAGACCGGCCTCACCGCCGACTGCACCGGGCTCAGAGCCGAGGGCAGGAAGATCGTCATGACCAGGCCGGCCTTCGGAGGCAATCTGTATGCGGACATAGAATGCACGGCGTTCCCCCAGATGGCCACCGTCCGCAGGGGAACTTTCCCCGCGCCGGAACCCCGCGAGGGCAAAGGCACAGCGATATACTGGCAGTACCAGGGCGCCCAGACAAAAGAGATAATATCCGAGGATCCCTCGGAAAAGGATGCCGAGGACATCTGCGAAGCCAGGGTCCTCATCGCGCTGGGCGCTGGCATCCGTGATAAGACTATAGTGGAATTGGCCGAGAAAGCCGCCGGATCGGTGGACGGTGCCATGGTATGCTGCTCCAGGGCGCTGGTGGAAAGAGGCTGGATGCCGCCTTCCCGCCAGGTGGGCATGTCCGGGAGGACGGTCAGGCCCGACCTTTATATCGCATTCGGGATCTCCGGATCCGTCCAGCATCGCGCAGGAATATCCGGAGCCAAGAGAATCATAGCCGTGAACACCGACCAGAACGCTCCCATCCATGCGTTCGCCGATCTGAGCATCATATCGGATGCCGAGCCGGTGCTCAGATCTATCGCGGAGCTGCTCTGAGCGATTTCATAAAGATAGAACTATAGTCTTGAATCATTATAGACTATAGTTCTATGTCAAACAATCAATGGCAGGGAATCCCTGCCGAAAGATCATTCTTTCTTGAAAATGGAAAGCGCCTTGTCGAAGACCTTTTCGGCATGCCCGCCGGCCTTGACATTGTGCCATGCGGCCTCGACGGTCCCGTCCTTCCCGACGATGAACGTAGAACGGATGGTTCCGACGGTCTCCTTGCCGTAGCTGATTTTGGTGCCCCAAGCCCCTGCCTTCTCCATGAGGGAATGATCCGGATCGCTCAGGAGCTTCACCTTCAGGTCCTTGGAATCGATGAACTTCCTGTGGGATGCGGAGGAATCTTTGCTTACGCCGATGATCGGGATGTTCCTGAGCATGAACTTGGGGAACAGGGCGGTGAACTCCTGCGCCTCCTTTGTGCATCCGGGCGTGTTGTCCTTGGAATAGAAATAAATCACATAGCGGACGCCTTCGAGCGACGAGGAGGAGAATTCCTCTCCGTTCTCGTCGGGAAGGGTGAAATCCGGGAATCTGTCGCCTACTTCCATGTTATCACTCAGAAAAGTGTTGTTTTCTTGCTCGCAATTATCGGAGCGAGATCGATCTCTACGAACATCACAGGATGCGTTATCTCGTATCCGACAACGATGGACGGGGACATCTCCCCGAAGAAACCGATGGGCTCGTCGCCCAGGAGGATCTCCGCGCCCCTGCCCGCGATGAAAGTCGGATAATCGCATGCCCTGACGGAATGCTCGCATCCAAGCTCCTTGAGAATGCCTTCGACGACCCCTTTGATCTCTGCGAAGGGCGTCTTGGATGCGGTGGCCATGAGGCACAGGTGCGGCACGGTCTTGGCGTCCCTGACGACGTAGCCTATCTCGAATATCTTCTGAGGGAGGTCGCGGTGCTTGTTGTGCTTCAGAATGCGTATGAGGCTCGGCATCAGATATGATCTGAGGCAGGTATGGTCTTCCGTGATCGGATTGAGGACGCGGACATTGTCCATCCTGGGGAGCCCGGAAAGGACGAACTCCTCTTTCTCGCTGCTCAGGGTGAGGGTGTTGACCTCGGTATATCCCATGCCTATGGCGATGTCCCTGATGCTGTCGGAGAACGAGGTTATAGGCTCGAACCCTCCGGCCGTCTGGTCCAGCCTGTATGACCCGCCGAACCTGTCGAATCCGTAACCGGTGGCGACGTCCTCGAAGATGTCAACCTTGTGCATGATGTCCAGCCTGTAGGCGGGATAGGTGACATGGACGGTGTCTCCGTCTGCGGAGGCGTCCATCCCCATCCTGCGGAGGCATTCCACGGAGCCCTCCGGACCGAGGTCCCTGCCCAGGAACCTGTCGCATTCGGAGGCGGATATATCGATCTTGGAAGGGGATAGATCCGGAGACAGGAAAGTCTCGCCGCCGTCGTGCATAGTGACCTGCATGATCCTGCCCCCGCGCTCGGCGAGAGCGGTGCACACTATGTCCAAGGCGCCTTTCACCGCTTTGCGGTCGTTTCCGGTGACATCGATGAATAGATTGTGCCTGCCTGTCGTCACCGTGGTGAGCGCGCCGTTTATTATCGGGGGGAACGAAAGGACCTTCCCGTCCCTGTCCAGGATCACCGGATACTTGTCCATGCCGTCCAGGAGATGGGCGTAAGCGACGCCTTTCTCGTGGGTCCTGAGGATCTCTTCCATGTCCATCTCCTCAGTTTTGGCCAGAGGGACGAACTTTATGCTGCGGGGATCGGCCATCTTATAGGTGAACGGCGGATTGACCTTGTCCAGGTCGTGTATCCCGATGGCCAGCTTGCTCCTCTTCCTTCCGATGGTGATGTGGAGCTTCTCCTGGAGCTCCATCATGGATCTGAGAATCTCGTCGTCTATGTCGACGCCCATCACGGCTCCGCAGAGGAAATACGGCCTGGCGGATTTGACGCTGGGATCGACGGTGACCTCTATGTCGGTCTTCCCGATGTCGTAAGCCTTCATCCCCGGCTCTATGTCGAGGAAAGCCCTCATTCCTCTGGCGAGCCCTTCGACGCTGTACAGATCGGGGCGGTCCGGGAAGAATTCCACGGACATGTCCTCGCATCCGCTTTCGGTCTCATGCATGTCCGCGCCGATCATGGGGATCCTATCCACCAGGACGTCTTGGGGGACTTCGCGGCCGAGCATGGAGCAAAGGTCGCTGTATTTGAAGTTGATGACAGGCATGAAGCCGCAATCCGCTGGTTAGTATAAAGGATTTCTATATGAAGATCGCCGGATGTGCGGCCTGAGCGCCTCCGTCATCGCCTTCCCAGAGAGGCGTGCGCGCTTCCCAGCTGGCCTGCGGCCTGGGCGGCCAAAGTGGAGAGCTCCCCGGCCAGTATGGTGGCGGCTACGATTTCGGCCAGCTTCCTGGCTTTGCCTTCTCCGAGGCAACCGATCATCTCCAGAGCCTCCCTCTGGAAGGGAAGCCGGGTGCCTCCTCCGACCGTCCCGACCTCGATGGCGGGAACTCTCACGCTGATGTACAGGTCGCCGTCCAGATCCTCGCACGAAGTCATCGCCATGCTGCATCCCACTATCTGGGCGGGGTCCTGCCCGGTGGCGATGTACAGAGCCGCGGCCATGTTCGCCGCGTGGGCGTTGGAGCCCAGGGTCCCGGACAAGGCGCTTCCCACAAGGTTCTTCCGCATATTTGTCTCGGAGATCGCCGCAGAAGTGGCGTGGAGCGATTTCTCGACGGTTTCCTTGGGGATTCTGGCTTCCGCCACGGCCGTCTTTCCGCGCCCCTCTATGAGGTTGATCGCGGCCGGCTTCTTATCGGAGCACATGTTTCCGGAGACGGATACCATAACCGCGCCGGTCTCCTTCTCGATCTCCCTGCATATAGCCTCCGAAGCGATGGTCGCCATGTTCATGCCCATCGCATCGCCGGTGGAGAACGACAGCCTGAGGAATAGGCTCCTTCCGTCCGGGAATTTCTCTATCCTGACCAGCTTCCCGTGGGAGGTGGTGGATTCGACTGTCTTCTTCAGGGCGGCCTCGTTGCTGTCCACCCAATCCATGACCTGGGCGCAGTGGGCGAGATCGCGCACCCTGAAGACAGGAGCGCGGGTCATGGCGTCGCCGAACACGCGGACGGAGGCTCCTCCGGACTTCGAAATCACCGACATCCCGCGGGAAACCGACGCGACCAGAGCCCCTTCCGTAGTGGCGAGAGGCACCAGGAACTCCCCGCGGGCGTGATCCCCGTTGATCCTGATGGGGCCGGCGAATCCGAGCGGGATCTGCGTGACGCCTATCATGTTCTCGATGTTCTTGGATGCCGCGGGATAATCGAATCCGCATCTCTGGATGTGATCGAACCTTACGCCGGTGAATTCCTCCACGGCGATTCTGCGGTCTTCGGCGTCTTCCTCGCCGTATCCGCGGTTCTTGAGCCCCTTCCGTTCGGCCATATTCAGTAAATGATTCAGGTGCTATAAATGGTGATGCGGAGACTGGGCCAGTTCAGTTACGGTTATAAATACCCATATGATTCGAAAGCCCATGCCGAAAGATTCATCTCACAGGAAACTGGACATCGAATCCCTGAACGACAGGATAGACCACACCGCAGAGATCGTCGGAGGCCATCCCAAAGCCAATCCGCGCTCGGAGAAGAGGGACAAAACCATAGTCAGGCTATTCCCGTGGTTCCTGGTCGCATGCATAATCATATCCCTGACGTTGATAATACACAACAGGGACTATACATCGGCATGGAAAATCATCGACGACATATGCTACGGGTTCGTGATCGGGTTCACAGCGATCGGCATATGGTCCATAGCCTATCTGGACAGCGGCCCGTTCCCGCTCTGGTTCCTGGCAGGCTTCGTCATGATGACCGGGGCGATAATGTGGTTCTATGTCACGGGCGCCGGCTCGATGCTCATACTCAGAGGCGCATCCTCGCTGAAACCTTTCATCCCCGGGGACGTGGAGGACGTCACGCTTTTCATCGACCTCCTTCTGTCCATATTCCTGCTTCTGCTGTCTTCGATAGGCGTTCTGACCACCATCTCGGCCATGCTGAGGAAATTCATGCCCGGGGTGCTGCTTTCGATAGAGAAGAGCGCCAAAAAAGGGGAGAGAGGAAAAGCCGCCGATTTCTTCATGGTTCCCGGCATCATCGACGTCGAAAGCGTCGAGATGGAGCCGACGGTCGACTCCCACGTCTTCGACCTGAGATCGTTCCTGGAGCTTTCCATCAACGTCTTCTCTCTCGGCATGGTCATATGCTCGATCCTGTTCCTGAATCCTATAGTGCTTGAATCAGTGCCGAAATACAGCGCGATCCGGATCATGATACTCCTGTCGGTTTTCCTGCCGTCATTGGTGATACCCTGGCAATCCGTCAGGAGCACAGGCGCGAAAGTATTATCCTCCGCCCCCCGCCCGTATTACCTCTGGACGGGAGCCAAAACCAGGCTGTTCACGGGATCGGCAACCCTCGGAGTCTTTTTCCTTCTGTTCATAATATCCGTCTATCTGGGCAACGACGTCGGGAACATCCTCGGATACTACGTCCAATACATCATCCCGCTGGCGGCCATATCGGTCCTCGCAGGGCTTCTCTATGCCAACTGCATAGCGAAGAACCTCCGCGATTCCATCTGCCTCAGATTCGAGAAGAAAAAGACCGATTTCGAGGCTTCCCAAAGCGACCGATCCCTCAACCCTGTTATATATGGATGAAGCCCTCCGCGCTGCATGACGTCGGACGCGGCATTCGAAGCGATCAGCAAAGCCAGGAGGCAAGCCGACAGCAACAACGCCACAGGGGCGGTCAACACTCTCGAGGCCTATCTGGCCACAGACCCCCACAACACCAAACCCCGGCTGGAGCTGGCCAAAATATCGATATACAATCTGAAAGACCTCAGATACGGGCTCATGCAGCTGGACATCATCATGGATCTGGAGCCCGAGAACACCGACGCCATGAAGGCCGCGGTGACCGTGATGTCCGAGGACAAGAAATACGCCAAAAAGACGTCCGAGATATTCGATAAGCTCCTCGAGCTGGAACCCACCGCGGACGTATACAACCTCTACGCCAAATTCCTCAGGCGCCAGACGGGCGATTTCAAGAAAGCCGGCGAATACTACGAAAAAGCTCTGGAGCTCAAGCCGAACGATACGGACATCCATCAGAACTATGCCGTCCTCCTTCTGAACGATCTGCGCGATTACGGCAAGGCGAAGACCGAGCTGGAATATCTGCTGTCGAAAAAGCCTGGCGACCAGAAGATAAGGAAAGCCTACGAGCGCCTGATGAACCAGAAGTTCGATAAAGACGGCAACCCGAAGAGATCGATTTTCGGATGGAAGCGCCGACGGCGCCGGGATCGGCCGGTTTTTCGCCGACCCTTTTATAATGGCTTACCGATTAGGTTGCGAGGTGCAATCATGGAACTCAAAGGATCCAAAACAGAAGCGAATCTCCAGGCCGCATTCGCCGGAGAGAGCCAGGCCAGAAACAAATACACATACTATGCTTCCCAAGCCCAGAAAGAAGGATACGAGCAGATCGCAGACATCTTCCTTGAGACCGCCGGAAACGAGAAGGAGCACGCCAAAATCTGGTTCAAAAAGCTCCACGGAGGATCTGTCCCCAAAACCATCGAGAACCTCAAGGATGCTGCCAGCGGAGAGAACTACGAGTTCAACGTCATGTACGCCCAGTTCGCGAAGGAAGCAAGGGAGGAGGGATTCGAAGAGATCGCGGATCTGTTCGAAGCCGTAGGAAAGATCGAGAAAGAGCACGAGGAGAGGTATCTCGCGCTCCTGAAGAACATCGAAGAGGGCGTCGCTTTCAAGAAGGACAAAGTCGTCATGTGGAAATGCCGCAACTGCGGATACATACACATCGGGACCGAAGCCCCCAAAGTCTGCCCCGTGTGCAAGCACCCCCAGTCTTTCTTCGAAGTAAGAGCCACCAACTGGTGACATGAACGCCTTCCCTTCGGGGGAGGCTCTTTTTTTCATTGTCCGCACAGTTTTCCCAGGCGGACAGCCGCACCAAGCTGCAGCCGATCGTCGGCCGGGAACGATGGCAGATAAGAATCTCCGGCGGCAGGCGCGGTTCGTCCCGGCGCCGGAGCAAAAGCATTGCACACGTTCGAAAGGAATGATCCAATCACTTGAGGCGGATAGTCTCCAGGTTCATGGGGGCCTTGGTCTCGATGCTGTATCTCTTGTATATCGAGGAAGCCAGGTCTGTGCACTTGCGATCCTCGCCGTGTCCGATGATTATCCTGTCGGGCTTCGGCTCCAGGGATCCGATGTACTTCATCAGCTGCTTCCTGTCCGAATGCCCCGAGAAACCGTCCACGGTGGCCCTCTGCAGCTTGATCTCGAGATCGATGGACTTGCCCCTCATGTTGAGGGTTATCTGGGTCCTTCCTTTCTGGATCGCCCTTCCCATGCTCCCCTCGGACTGGTATCCCACGAAAAGAAGCCAATTCTTCTCGTCGTCTGCCCATTCGCGGAAATATTCCATGACCGGTCCGCCCGACATCATTCCGCTGGTGGCGAGAACTATGCAGGGATCCGGGGAATGGCAGATCTCCTCCCTCATGTCCGCGGTCTCGACCCTCTTGAAGATAGGCGAGAGGAAAGGATTCTCGTTCTGCTGGAATATCTGGGCTCTGAGCTGGTTGTTGAGATATTCGGGATAAGCCGTGTGGATGGCGGTCGCCTCCCAGATCATCCCGTCCAGATATACCGGGCATTTGGGGATCGTGCCCTTGCGCATGAGCTCCTCTATGACCAGCATGACCTCCTGGGACCTTCCGACGGCGAAAACCGGGATCAGAACCTTCCCCCCATGCTCCGCGGCCGAGAGAAGATGCCTGCCGAGCTCCTGGGAGGCGTCGGCCCTTGAAGGCTGGTAGTCCTTCTGCCCGCCGTATGTGGATTCCAGGATCAGCGTCTCCAGCCTGGGGAACCTGTTGGTGGCAGGGTTGAACAGCCAGGTCTTCTCGTATTTGGTGTCGCCGGAGAAAGCCACATTGTGGAGGCCGTCGCCGATGTGGAAATGGGCTATGGCAGATCCGAGAATATGGCCTGCGTTGTGGAATGTGAGCCTTATGTCGGGGGCGATGTCGGTGGTCTCGTTGTATTTGAGAACAATCGTATGGAGGATCTCCTTCCTGACGTCCCTGGACTCGTAGAGATTCTTCTTGTTCTCGCCGAAGCTGAGCTTGATGTTATCGAGCTGGAGGAGGGCCATGAGATCCCTGGTGGGCGCCGTGCAATATACGGGGCCGTCATACCCGTATTTGAAGAGGGCCGGAAGGGTTCCGCAGTGATCCAGATGCGCGTGGGTGATCACGACGGCATCGATCCTGCTGATGTCGGCCTCGGGTATGGCGAAGTAAGGCGTGGCATCCGAGCTGGGGTCCAGCCCGCAGTCTATGAGGACCCTGCTTTCCTTGGTCATCAGAAGCGAAGCGGATCTCCCCACCTGCCTGAAGCCTCCCATGGTGGTTACCCTGACCCATTGCTCGCCGGGCAGAACATCTCTGGATATGCTTTTGGCGACCTTCTTGAGCATCGCCTGGCGCTCGTCATGGTTCGACCTGAGATATCCTCTGACGTCGGAGACGGTCTTCGAGGGTATGGGGGGAGCCCTCATGACTTTGACGTTCCATCCGGTCTCCTTCCTTATCCCGCCCAGGCGCTGGCCTTCCTTCCCTATGACTTCGTTGGGATTGATGGCCTCTACTATGGCCTCTCCGGTCTCCTCGATGAAATTGATGTCGAAGATCTCCGCGGACTCCGGGATCATCGAACGGATTTTCTCCTCGACCTCCGCGGAATCGGCGAGGGTGGACCTGTCGGGCCTGATATCGACCCTGCGGTGGATGCTCTGCGCCAGCATGCGCGCTAACGAATCGTTGGAGGAGAACTTATCATACTCATCGGTGTAAACGACGATGAGAGGGCCCTCGAACTCTATGGAGGTTATGCTCATGTCCGAAGGGACCAGCCTCCGCACCTCTTTTGAGAGGTTATCGAACAGTCTATCTACATTCATCTCGAAACATCTTCCAATCGCTGAACAACGTGCAAAAAAGAGTTTTGAAAAAAAGGTTGGATTGGCGCATATGCGCCGGAATCAATTGGGATACTGGCTGAACCCGATGGAAGAGCAGATGGACCTTATCTCCTCGTCGGAGAACTCCTGGTACCCGTCAGGCCCGATGTACGCCATGAGCATCCCGTCTCCGCTGAAGAGATCCCTCTTGAGGGATGAACTGAGAGCGGTAATGGCGAGTTTCGCGCCTTCTTCCTTGGTCATTCCAGGCTTGTACTGAGCGTCGAGGACACCGAACGCGAAGACGGAACCGCTTCCCACGGACATGTAGTCCATCTCGAGGCTGCTGCCGTCTCCGGCGACTTCGTACACGTGACCGCCGGTGCTGTCGTATCCTCCTATGATGAGCCCGATCTCGAGCCCCATGATCACTCTGGAGGTGTATACCGCCGCCGTGCTGACGGTCATCGGAACGCCTTTCTTTATGTTGTACTCCAGTATGTGGCCCTGGAGGAACCTGACCGCGACCTGAAGCTGACCGACGGCTCCGGCGGTGGTGACTCCGAGGTTGTCGGAGAGTTTGAACAGCTTGCGGGTACCTTTGTCGACCGCGAAGCTTGTGGAAGCCCTCCTGTCGGTGGCGAGGATAACACCGTCCGCGAGTTTAATCCCTATAGTGGTCGTCCCGGTCTTAATAACGTTATCTGCCATATGAATCCTCCCTTAGTAAGAGAAAAAGCACGGCTCCTGCCGCACTACTACGAGACTGTATCTGGCAGGCTATATTTAAATCCAATCCGCTGAAACATCGGAGCTTGCTGACATCAGACCGTCCGGCGCGGGCTGCTATGGAATGTCGCGGGAATATATAGTAGGATGTATATTCCAAATCCACAAAACACAGGGTCTGTCATTTAGCGCTCCGCCCTCGGAGTCATGGGGAGCAGTTATTTACTTCGTACTCTTTAGCGTGAAAAGCCTGCGGAAGGCCTGCGGAGATGCGGCAGACCGTGGCAAACAGGGGAAATAGAGATGGAAATAACCGATTGGCTGGGAGAGGACAATCAGCTGGGCACCGACATATGGGAACGCAAATACCGCCATGCCGGCGAGAATTTCGAGCACTGGCTCGATCGCGTGAGCGCAGGCGACATCAACATCAAAGATCTGATCCGCCAGAAAAAGTTCCTGTTCGGAGGGAGGATCCTGGCCAACAGAGGACTCCAGAACAGCGGCCTCAAAGTCACGCTATCCAATTGCTATGTCCTCTCGTCGCCGGAAGATTCGATAGAGTCCATCTTCGAAACCGCCGGGAAGCTGGCCCGCACGTTCAGCTACGGCGGAGGAGCCGGCATAGACATCTCCAAACTGGCTCCCCGCGGGGCGAAGATCAACAACACCGCATCCCAGACTTCAGGAGCCGTCTCATTCACCGACCTCTATTCCATGGTGACAGGACTTATCGGCCAGCACGGGCGCCGCGGAGCGCTTATGCTGACCATATCATGCGATCACCCCGACATGGAGGAATTCATGTCTGTGAAGACCGACCTGAACAGGGTCACCAAAGCCAACATGTCGATCCGCATGAGCGACAGGTTCATGGAGACCGTCCGTGACAGAGGCACTTACATCCAGAAATTCTACCGCCCCGAAAGCGGCGAGACCATCACCAAAGACGTCAATGCCGCCGAGTTCTTCGGCAAGATGTGCGCGGCCAATTGGGACTACGGCGAGCCCGGATGCCTGTTCTGGGACAGGATATCCTCGTGGAACCTTCTCAGCGAATTCCCCGATTATTCCTACGAATCCACCAACCCCTGCGCGGAAGAGCCTCTCCCTGCAGGAGGTAGCTGCCTGCTCGGAAGCATAAACCTGTCGGCTTTCGTCGAGAACGGCGTGTTCCAGATGGAAGACTTCAAGAAAGCCGTAAGAATCTGCGTCCGCGGGCTCAACGACGTCCTCGACGAGGGGCTTCCCCTGCACCCTCTGGAGGAGCAGAAGGAATCCGTCAGGAACTGGAGGCAGATAGGCCTCGGAATTATGGGCCTGGCCGACATGCTGATCAAACTCGGGTTCAGATACGGATCCCCCGAAGCGGCCGACTTCTGCAACAAGCTGGGGAAGATCATGGCGGATACCGCGATGAACGAATCCGCGCTGATGGCCAAGGAATCCGGGATGTTCCCCAGATGCGTCCCCCAGCAGATCGTCGATTCCCCGTACTTCAAAGAGAACGCATCCGAAGAGACCAGAGAGCTGGTTCTTCAGTACGGCCTCAGGAACTCGCAGCTGCTCACCATCGCCCCGACCGGGACCCTGTCGACCATGATCGGCATCTCCGGAGGGATAGAGCCCATATTCGCCATATCATACGAGAGGAGGACCACATCCCTTTCCGACCATGACGAGTATTATAAAGTATACACCCCGGTGGTCCAGTCCTACATGAATACGCACCCGGAGATACAGAAGGACGAGGATCTTCCGGACATATTCGTGACCGCCCAGAACCTGGATTACAGGGAAAGGATCGAGATGCAGGCCACCTGGCAGAAGCATATAGACGCTTCCATAAGCTCCACCGTGAACCTGCCCGAGGAGTTCCCTCAGGAGAACGTCTACGACATCTACATGTATGCGTGGGAATCCGGATGCAAAGGAGTGACCGTATTCCGCGACGGATGCAAGAGGCTGGGCATCCTCTCCACCAAGAGTTCCGAAAGCAAGGATAAGCCCGAAGAAAAGGAGGAGCCCAGGAAGAAAGCCGTCGTCAGGGCTGCATCGGACAACCTCGTCGGAAAGAAGCGCAAGCTCATGACCGGATGCGGAAGCCTCCACTGCACCGCATTCTTCGATCCCGACACCGGAGACCTCGTCGAAGCGTACCTCAACAAGGGATCGACAGGAGGATGCAACAATTTCATGGTCGGCCTCTCCAGGATGATATCCCTGGCCGCAAGGTCCGGCTGCGGAGTGGACGAGATCATCGATCAGCTGAAATCATGCGGATCCTGCCCCTCCTATGTCGTACGCACGCACACCAAGAGGGACACCAGCATAGGGTCCTGCTGCCCGATGGCGGTCGGCTGGGCGCTCAGGGACATGTACGACGAGATGCAGAGCCAGCTCAAGGGGATCCCGGAATCCAAGGATCCCGAAGCCCCAGCCAGAAGCATCAAGAACCCCTGCCCGAAATGCGGGGCCGAACTGGAGTTCCAGGGCGGATGCAACACCTGCAAATCCTGCGGCTGGTCCAAGTGCGATTGAAACCGAACCCGGGCTCCGGCCCGGTTCTCTTTATTTTTTTAGAACGGCGCCGGGGACGGAATGGGATAGGAGACGCGACTTGACCCGGCGCCATCGCATATACCCCGGGATCCCTATAATAACAATGGCCTGTAATCATTGTAATTAATGATCATCCGCCGGGAAAAACGTAGATAACCGTATAACAGATGTGCGCCTATCCACAGGCGGTCGCAATGAACGAGATTTGGACGGAGAAATACAGGCCCAAAAACCTTGACGAAGTCGTCGGACAGAAGCACGTATCCGAGAGGCTGAAAGCATACGCCGCCTCGAAGAATATGCCCCATCTGATGTTCACAGGGCCTGCGGGGACAGGGAAGACCACCTGCTCTCTCGCTCTGGCCAGAGAGATGTTCGGCGGCGACTGGAAAGGCAATTTCATAGAGCTCAACGCCTCGGACGAAAGAGGCATAGACGTCGTCCGCGGCAAGATCAAGGAGTTCGCCAGGACCGCTCCTATCGGAGGATCGGAATTCAAGATCATATTCATGGACGAAGCGGACGCCCTCACCTCCGACGCCCAGGCGGCCCTGAGAAGGACCATGGAGAAATACTCCGGGATCTGCCGTTTCATCCTGTCCTGCAACTATTCGTCCAAAATAATCGACCCCATACAGTCCAGATGCGCCGTGTTCAGGTTCAAGCCCCTGACTGCGGCCGAAGTGGAGGAATTCCTGAGGAAAATAGTCGCGAAAGAAGGCGTCGAGATAGACGACGACGCCATAAAAGGGCTCGTCATGGTGGCCAGAGGGGACATGAGGCGCGCCGTGAACTCGCTTCAGGTTGCCGCCTCGCTCGGGAAGAGGATTGACCTGGACCTGATCTACCAGACCACCGGCATGGCCAACCCCGAAGCGGTCAGGAACATATTGGAGACCGCCCTCGCCGGCAACTTCGTCAAAGCCCGCGACATGCTCGACGACACCATGATCGAGTTCGGCCTTTCCGGCCAGGACATAATACGGCAGATCCATTCCGCTTTCTTCGACCTCAGCCTCACCGATTCCGAGAAGGTCAGGCTGATCGACAAGACCGGGGAGATAGAATTCCGCATCGTCGAAGGCAGCAACGAGAAGATCCAGCTGGAAGCCCTTCTCGCCTATCTCGTGATGGTCGGCGGCAGAAGCAGATGATCCTCGGGCCCCGATCGCATGGAGTATCGGCGGCAGAAGCTCTGCCTTGGCCTCGTCCAGAACCTCCGGCGAGGAGCATATGATCAGCACGCGGTGGGCATCCAGCAGACGGCGGTCATATGCCGCTCCGGACTTCTCTGCGATGTACATCCCGGGCAGGAAATCCCATATCTTGTTGATGAAGCGCACATGGGCGTCGGTGCGGCCGCAGGCCAGATAAGCGAAATCGGTGCAGGCCGCCCCGAACATCTTGAATCTCCCTACGCAGCCGTAGCTCTCCGAAAGGATTGCTGCCTGGGCCCTCCTGAAAGCCTCCGAATTCCTGCTGTAGTCGCCCAGGGAGACCAGGCACTGCTTCAGCGGGCGGGACCGGGCTGTGGACATCGGTTTCCCGTTCAGGAACGCGCCTTCCTCGGAAGCCGAATACATCTCCCCGGACTCCGGCAGATAGATCGCCGCCGCTTTAGGGACCCCGCAATCAAGGAAAGCCGCCTGGATCCCGTAGAGCGGGATGCCGCGGGAATAATTCACGGTGCCGTCTATGGGGTCGATCACCCATGAGCGCCCCGAGACTCTGGCCTCGGGATTCGTCTCCTCCGATACTATGGCATCGTCCGGGAATTCGGAGCGTATCCTGCCGATTATGATGCTCTCGGCTCTGACATCCGAATCCGTTACCACATCGTAGATCCCCTGGGGATTGGCCTTGGCCTTCGCAGCCCTGTCCCCGGAACCCACCGCCTCCGCCGCTTCGCCTATCGCGGACACCAGCAAATCCATCTCGCGCATGTCAATACCTGTTGTCGAAGAATCTGTGTGCTTTCTTCTCGGACCGCGGGAGATACCCCACATCCACTGCCTTGGATACCACGGTCACGCCTATCCTGGATTTGATGAGGGCGGTCATATCGCGCTCGAGATCCTGGCGGGACCCCTCGCACAGGTCCGTCTCGAAATACAGCGTGATTATGTCCCTCCCTTCCAGATGGTCGATCATCACCTGGTATTCCCCGGTTGCGCCGTCCAGAGCGGAAATGGCTTCGTCGAACTGGGCAGGGAACATGTTGACGCCCTTGACCTTCACCATGTCGTCGGTCCTGCCGACTATTATGTCGATACGCGGGAATCTGGAGCCGCAGGGGCATTCGCCCGGGATTATCCTGGTGAGATCGTGAGTCCTGTACCTTATGAGCGGGGCGCCCTCCTTCCTGAATGCGGTGATCACGAGCTCCCCGGTCTCTCCGTCGGGAAGTATCTTCCCGGTGTTGGGGTCGATGATCTCGAAATAGATATAATCGTCCCACATGTGGATTCCGTTGCGGTAATCGCAGCTGATGCCGATTCCGGGGCCGTAGATCTCCGTGAGGCCGTATATGTCGTAGAAATCGACGCCGAGGCTGTCCGCGATGCTCTGCCTCATCTTCTCTCCCCAGCGCTCGGAACCTATGATCCCTTTCTTCAGGCACAGCTCGTCCCTGATCCCGCGCTTTCTGATCTCCTCCGACAGCAGGAGGGCATACGATGAGGTCCCGGTGATCACCGTGGTCTTCAGGTCCTGCATCATGCGGAGCTGCTTCTCGGTGTTTCCCGGGCCCATGGGGATCGCCATCGCCCCCAGCCTCTCGCATCCTGCCTGGAAACCTATCCCGGCAGTCCACAGGCCGTATCCCGGCGTTATCTGGATGCGGTCGTTCTCGGTGACCCCGGCCATCCTGTAGCAGCGCTCGAACATGACCGCCCAGTCCTCCACGTCCCTTCTGGTGTACGGGATGACCACCGGCGTCCCCGTGGTGCCGGAAGAGGAATGTATCCTCACTATGTCCCTCTCGGGGACGGCGGCAAGGCCCAGAGGATACGCCTCGCGGAGATCCCCCTTGTCGGTGAACGGAAGGGTCTCGAACTCTTCCTGCGTCGACATGGATTCGACTTCGATGCCTTCGTATTTCCTGGCGTAAAACGGGCTTCTGCTCTTTATGTCGGACAGCAGCCTGAATATGTTCTCCTTCTGATAACCGTTCATCCTCATCGGGACGCCTTCCTGATTTCGCTCAGAAGCTCTGCGGCCTCCGCATTGCCGCGGCCCGCGGCCTTTCTGAGCCATTTCTCCGCGTTGCGGACGCTGCGGACCATCCCCTCTCCGGACATCGACATCTTCCCCAGCATCAGCATGGACTCGTCGGAACCCATATCGGCGGCCTTGGCGAAATACTTGGAGGCTTTGTCCGGGTTCCTGGGGAATCCCGCGCCGCTGAGGTGCATCATGCCCAGCCTGTATCCTCCCTTGGGATATCCGTTCCTGAGGCATAGCTCATACCCTTCGGAGGCCTTGGCATAATCGACGGGCACGCCGCGGCCCTCTTCGTCCATCACGGCGACGCGATAGGCCGCCATCAGATTCCCGGCCTCGGCCGCTTTGGAATACCATCTGTACCCTTCCGCCCAATCCTGCTCCACGCCTTCCACGTCGGTGAGCATGAAGCCGAGATTGAACATGGCCGGCGGATACCCCAGCTCGGCAGATTTCCTGTACAGTTCCACCGCCAGACCCAGATCCGCGCGTATCCCTTCGCCGTGCGCCCTCATATGGCCGAGATTGCACATGGCTTCGGCGTTGCCCTGATCGGCGGCCAGACCGAACCATCTCGCCGCCTCCCTGCGGTCCAGGCCCACGCCGTCGCCTCTGTAGAAAAGATATCCCATGGCCACCTGGGCGTCGGCATCGCCTTCCCTTGCCGCGTTAAGCACGGTCTCAAACGACATTCAATGCCCCCTCACCCTGCGGACATAGACTTCCGGATGGTCCACATAGCGGCCGAGATAATAGAACGCGGCCAGGAATCCGTTGGCAGCCGCCTGAGCGTAGTATTTGATCGCCAGAGCCTCGTCGCGGGGGTAATTGTCGCTGTCATATACATTCCCGAGAGTGAACTGGGCGTCGCAGGATCCGGCCGCGGCCGCGCGCGTGAGAAGGTCGAGAGATTTGCTGTCGCTGCGCCTGACGCATATCCCCTGATGGTACATCATCGCGATCGCGAACAGGGCGTCGGGCTCCCCGAGATCGGCGGCGGCGCTGTAGAGCCTGAATGCGGCGTCCTCGTCTCCGGAAGCCAGCGCCTCATCCGCCTGACATATGTAAGACGACATCAGGTCAGTCTCTTTCTGGACTTCGGTGCTGCGGATGGCTTCCATCCTGGACCCGTACGGCTCAGAATCTCCCGAAGACGCTCTGGACAGGCATATCATGCATTTCTCATGCCCCATCTCGGCCCCGCATTGGTACCAGCGCAGAGCTTCGCCCAGATCCCTGGATATTCCGTTCAGGCCGTACTCGTAATCGAGGCCTATGTCCAGGAAATTGTCCGCATCCCCGGAGACTGCGACCGACGAGAACCACATCTCCGCATCGTCGGCGGGGACGGAGACGGCGGACGACTTCAGAAGATAGCCGACCATGAATTTGGCCAGGACATGCCCCTTGGTGGCGGCGGCTCTGAACCATGACAGGGCCAAGGCATCATCGCGGACCAGGATCCTGCCTGAGCGGTATTCGCATGCTATGGCATACTGGGCATCCATATTGCCCATCTCCGATGCGGAAATGAGATGCCCGACATATTTCGCGAGATCCTGCGGTATGGAATCCCCTTCGAGATAGAGCTTGGCCAATTCCCAGTGGGCCCTGGGGCATCCGCCGGAAGCGGCGCGCTCATACCAGGTGACTGCGCAGTCTATGTCCTGGTCCACGCCTATGCCTTCGTAATAATAGTATGCGACTCCGAGGCATGCATATGGGTCGCCGAGCTCTGCGGCGCGGAATATGGGCTCTCTCACCAACGTTTCCTCTCCGACTTGATTCTGCTGAGCAATGCGGCGGCATCCGGATCACCCTTCTTGACTGCCCTGGTAAGATGCTTCTTAGCTTTGTTCAGGTCCTTTTTGACGTAATCGCCTTCATAATAAAGCTGGCCGAGATAAAAATCGGCGTCCGGGAAATCGGATTCCGCAGCGGCATTCAGATCCTCCAGGCCGGCGGCGATGTCCTGGGGGACGCCGCGCCCGGTGATGCGCATCATGCCGATGAAGGCTCTGGCCGCCGGATGGCCTTGGTCTGCCGCCTGATCGAACCAGACTGCCGCCTTGGCATCGTCTTTGGGGGTGCCGCGGCCGTCATGGTAGAAGCATGCCAATGCGTACTGGGAATTCACTTCGCTCATCTCGGCGGCGTCCTTGAAGAAATCGAACGCTTTGGAATCGTCCCTCTCGAAATACATTCCGTTGCCGTACATGCATCCGAGAGCGTATTTCGCGTATCCGTTGCACCTGTCCGAAGCGACTGTGAACCAATGGGCGGCTTTCTCGTAGTCCTGCGGGACAAGCTGCCCGTCCAGGCACAGCTTTGCGTAATCGGTCATCGCCTGCTGGAATCCGTTATTACATGATTCCTCGAGCCATTTGGCCGCTGATACCGGGTCCCTCCTCATCCCATCGCCGTATGCGTATGACATCCCGACCTGGTATTGGGCTTCCGCATGGCCCTGCTCGGCGGCTTTCAGGAAATATGACATGCCTTTGGAGACGTTGGTGAATCTGATCCCCGGAGTCGTGAAAATGCACGCGGCATTGAACTGTGCGTCGCGGTCGCCGGCGTCGGACGCCTTCACATACCACTCCATGGCCTTCTTGAGATCGTGATCCGTATCGCACAGCCCTCTGTCATACATCAGGCCCAGATGATACATGGCGGAAGCGGAGCCGTTGTCGGCCGCTTTCTGTAGCCAATAGATCGCTTTGTCGCGGTCTTTGCGAATGCCTTTGCCCATCAGATACATGAAGCCTATCGTGTCCTGAGCGGCCGGATTATCGTCTTCTGCGCATACCGTATACCATCTCACGGCTTCCGCATGGTTTTTCCTCACTTCGGAAGTCCCTTTGTCATACATAGCGAACAGCTTGGAACATGAATCCGGGTCCCTCTGCTCGCCGCTGAGCCTCAGAGAAAGAAGCCCGTCCATCACATCCTCAGGATTCCGGGACAGCTCGGAGGCTACGATCGCAGCCTCTTTGGAGCCGTAAGAAGCGGCCAGACCGAGCAGCTCTCCAGCTGTTTTCTTGTCCTGTATTGTATTGGCTGCGCCGGTATAGAGGAAAAGAGCATGCAGATACTGAGCATCCGGTATCCCATCCGCCGCGCCGCGATCCGCAGCCGCGGCCGCTCCCTTAAGGTCATAAGCGACCGAACCGCAATCCATAAGGCTGCGCGACGGCAGATAATAGCCGTCCTGGGATACCGCATTTTCAGGCATACCCCTCTCAATACGTAAATCCTATATTAAATCTACAAAAATGCCCTTGGCCGAGGGCATCGGCATGCAGGCCAGAATGGACGAGCGCCACTTTCGGTCACCCCTCCCTTTCTTATCTTTAAATAATCTCCGCGCTTGGTTTCCATCATGGGAGAAACCTACGCTGAGAATGCTGCATATGCACGGAGAGTCGGGTTCCAAAGAAGTGGGCTTCCTGACTTCGGACAGGCAGAACATGGGATCGCCGATGACGGCGACGGTTTCAGAGAAATGGGGAGGAAAAATGGGAGCCGGAAAGCCAGGGAGATGCTGCCTCCGGCAAAGAAAGTCATAAGTGCACCGTCGCATATGTCATATGGAAGCGAGATGGAGCTGCCGTACGAAAAAATGGAGCCTAGGCAGAAGGCTGCATACATCATCCTGAACAAAATCAGCGGTAGCTATGGATACGCTTTCGAAACATTTTCAGGGGAAGGATCCGAAAAATCCTCCGAAGCCCAGTTCTTCCTCGGCGTCATGCATCTGTACGGCTATGGCACCGAAAAAAATGAGGCCGAAGCGTTCCGTCACATGGAAAAGGCCTATGCCATGGGAAACCCGAATGCGGCCTACTATCTGGGCCTGATGTATCTGAAGAGCATAGGGACCACGCATGTAGGGTTCAAAGCGATGGCCCTGTTCAAAGAGGCGGCCCGCTTCAACGAGAACGACCATCGCGCCCAGCTCCAGATCGGCCTGATGTACATGGAAGGCATAGGTACGGCGGAGAGCCCGAAAGACGCGTTCAAATGGATCGAAAAATCGGCCCAGCACACGAACACTGAGGCTCAATTCATTCTAGGGCAGCTCTATAAGATAGGATACGGCTGCAAAAAGGATTCTTCGGCCATGGTATACTGGCTCAAACTGGCGGCGAGCAAGGGCCATCAGGGAGCCCAGATACTTCTCGGCAACATCTTCAGGAATGGGGACGGCGTCCACACGGACAGAGAGGAAGCCCAGAAGTGGTACGACATAGCCGACGGAAAGAGATCGGCTCTCTGAAGCCGGAAATCAGTTTAAAATGGGGGAAATTCCCCCGTTTGCTTCTCATTTGAGGCCGACTATGCTCCCGTCGGGATTCAGATCCATCCTCATCGCCGCCGGGACTTTAGGGAGCCCGGGCATCAGGGTGAGCGTTCCGCATACAGGAACGATGAATCCCGCGCCCGCGGACAGCCAGACCTCTCTGACGTTGAGCTTCCATCCCTTGGGGGCCCCTTTGACCTTGGAATCGTCCGAGAGCGAAGCCTGGGTCTTTGCGATGCATACCGGGAGATTCCCGTACCCATTCTCGACGATCGTCTTGAGGGCCTTCTCCGCCGCCGCCGAATAAACGACGCCGTCCGCGCCGTATATCTTAGTGGCCACGGTCTCGATCTTCTCTTTGACGGGAGAATCCAGATCGTAGAGGAAACCGAAATTCTTGGGCTTCTCGACGGCATCGATGACCGCATTGGCCAGTTCGACCCCTCCCTTGCCGCCTTCGATGAATCCGTCGGAGAACGCGACGCTCACGCCGATTTCTTTGCAGTGGCTGCGCAGAAGCTCTATCTCTTCGGGTTTGTCCTGGGCGAAATGATTGATGGAGACGACGATCGGCACCCCGTAATAAGACATATTCTCTATGTGCTTGTCCAGATTGCACAGGCCTTTCTTCAGGGTGTCCAGAGTCAGAGTTGATTCGTCCTCGAGTATCCCGCCTCCGTGGGTCATCAGAGCCTTTATCGACGCGACGATGACGACGCAATCCGGCGATATTCCGCCCTGCCTGCAGACGATGTCCATGAATTTCTCCCCGCCCAGATCCGACGCGAAACCCGCCTCGGTGATCACGTAATCTCCGAATTTCAGGGCGGCTTTCGTCGCGATGAGGCTGTTCGTACCGTGCGCTATGTTGGCGAACGGGAACCCGTGCACGAAGACGGGCTGCCCCTCCAGCGTCTGGACGAGATTGGGGTTGATTGCATCCTTGAGCAGAACCATGAGCGCCCCGACGCATCCGAGATCCTTCACGGTGACAGGCTTGCTGTCGTAGGTGTATGCGACCACCATGCTCTCCAGCCTGCGCCTGAGATCTTCGCGGCCGGTGGACAGGGCAAGAATGGCCGATATCTCGGAAGCGGACGTGATGAGGAATCCGGTCTCGTGAGGGACCCCGCCCAGAGTCCTGTCGTTTCCGAGACCCACGACAATGTTCCTGAGCTCCCTGGCGTTGATATCCATGGCTTTCTTCAGAACGATCTTGGTCTGATCAATGTTCAGAGGGTTGTCTCTGACGAGCTGGTTGTCGATGATGGAAGACAGCAGATTGTGAGCCGCAGTGACCGCGTGTATATCGCCGGTGAAATGGAGGTCGATATCCCACATAGGGTAAACCTGGGCGTATCCGCCGCCGGTGGCGCCGCCTTTGACGCCGAAGGTCGGCCCGATGGATGGCTCTCTGAGCGCGCCGACGACGTTCTTCCCCAGATACCCCAGGCCCTGGATGAGGCTGATGGTGGTGACGGTCTTGCCTTCTCCCGCAGGAGTGGGGGTGATTGCGGTCACCATGACGAGCTTCCCGTCTTTGCGGTCTTTGTATTTGTCGATGACATTCAGAGGGACTTTGGCTATGTATTTCCCATAGGGCATTATGTCGTCCTCTGAAAGGCCGATTTTGCTGGCTATCTCTTTGATGGGCTTTGCAGTCGCCTCTTGGGCGATTTCGATGTCCGCTTTCATAGACCCATCCACAATCTGGACGGCTATAAAGTATGCTGCCCTCGGAGGCCGGAATGATGTGAGACCTTGTGTTTGCGTACGGATTGCATCGCAACGGCCGCGTCATATGCCCGCTGCCGGCAGATAATAGCAAAGCATTTATTTAGGTCACTAAAAAACCGTCAGAACCGACATTGTTCCCGTGGAATCGGTCAGAATTAATTATTAGTTGTGGCTATTATTTTTTTTGGAAGTTCTAAATTATTAAATATTGAATTTAGGATTACCTTAACAATGAGTCCAAGCAACGCATGCAATAACGGCGCCCTTCCCGGCCGCCCAGCCGTCCCGCTATCTTTCATGAGGAAAAGCGAGAAGGGGGAGATCATCAGGATCTCAGGCAGCGAAGACGTCAGAAGACATCTCGCAGAGCTCGGGTTCCTGGCCGGAACCAAGGTCATAGCGGTGAACACAGCCAATGGAAATGTCATCGTAGATGTCAAAGGCTCCAAAATCGCGATAGATTCGAAGGTCGCCTCCAAAATCATGTGTTGTCCCGTGAGTTGAGAAGCATGAGAACGCTAAGAGAAGCCGAAATCGGATCCACCGTCACGGTGGTGAAAATCAGAGGCGAAGGCGCCATCAGAAGGCACATCATGGACATGGGCATCACAAAAGGATGCCAGATTTATGTGCGCAAAGTGGCGCCTCTCGGGGATCCGGTTGAGATAACTCTGAGAGGGTACGAGCTCAGCCTGAGGAAAGAATACGCGGAGATGGTAGAGATCGATTGATCTCACCTGATTTTAGGCCATTCCGGCCGAAAAAGGGATTGAAATGAGTTATACTATAGCTTTGGCTGGAAATCCCAATTGCGGGAAGACCACTCTGTTCAACGCGCTTACAGGGGCATCCCAGCGCGTAGGGAACTGGCCTGGCGTGACCATCGATAAAAAAACAGGCAGAATCCGCGGCACGGACTCACAATTGGTGGATCTGCCTGGGATTTATTCGATGTCTCCATACTCGCCAGAAGAGATGGTAAGCAGGAATTTCATCATCGATGAGAAGCCTGACGCGATAATCAATATCGTGGATGCCACCAACCTGGAAAGGAATCTGTTCCTGACTCTCCAGCTAATCGACATGGGCACGCCCATGGTGGTCGCGCTGAATATGATGGATGAGATCGAGAAATTCGGCGACAGAATAGATGTTGAAGGCCTTTCCAAACGCCTCGGAGTCCCGGTCATGCCGATTTCGGCTGCGAAAAAGACCGGCATAGATGAACTCGTCAAGAAAGTCCATGAAGTCGCCGGATCCAAAATCAGACCGATCCCGCCGAAATACGACGGAAGCATCGAATCGGCGGTCGCCGAAGCCGAAAAAGCTCTCGAAGGCAAAGTACCTGACGAGAACGCCAGATTCTATGCGTTCAAGCTGCTCGAAGACGATCCGGACATCGCCGGCAAATTCCCCGGCCTCAAAGACAGTCTGTCCGCCCAGATCGAAGCCGCCGAAAAGAAATTCGACGACTCCATGGATTCAATCATCGCCGACGGAAGATACGACCGCATATCGGAATTCGTTTCAGAAACGGTAGAACGCGCGCCCCGCGATGAAAAAGGGACCCTCTCGGACCGCATAGACCGCATTGTCACCAGCAGATGGCTGGGGATACCGATTTTCATAGCCGTCATCGCGCTCGTCTATATGATCGCGATGTACGACGGGGATTGGGGGACTTCCCCGGGGGCATATGCGACCGGATGGCTCAACGACTGGTTCGGAGAGCTGGGCGAAAATGTGGGGGCATGGTGCGAAGACAACGGTGTCGAACCCTGGATCCAGGGCCTTCTTGTCGACGGCATCATCGGCGGAGTGGGAGCCGTCCTAGGATTCCTGCCGCAGATGATCATCCTGTTCATCTGCCTGGTTCTTCTCGAAGAGATCGGATACATGGCCCGCGTCGCTTTCGTGATGGACCGCGTATTCAGATATTTCGGGCTCTCCGGAAAATCGTTCATCCCGCTGCTCGTAGGAACCGGATGCGGGATTCCCGGGGTCATGTCCACCAGGACCATCGAAAGCGAAAGCGACAGGCGCATCACCGCGATGACCGTCACTTTCATGCCCTGCGGAGCCAAACTGCCTGTAATAGCCATGATCGCGGGAGCGCTCTTCGGAGGCAGCGCCCTCGTCGGAGTGTTCTCCTACGTGCTCGGTATCGTCGCGGTGATCATCTCCGGGATCGTCCTCAAAAAACTCAGGAAGTTCTCCGGCACGCCGGCACCGTTCATCATGGAGCTTCCTCCGTACCACATGCCCCAGCTGTACAGCTTCTTCAAGGCCGTATTCGACAGGGTCTGGGCGTTCGTCAAGAAAGCCGGGACTATCATCCTGCTCTCTTCGATACTCATCTGGTTCCTCGCCAGCTATGACATCGGACTACACATGGTGGACATCGGAGAATCCATGCTCGCTTCCATCGGAGGTGCGATACACGCCATCTTCATGCCTCTCGGATGGGGAGACGACTGGGAATTCTCCGTCGCGACCATCACCGGCCTCGTGGCGAAGGAGAACCTCATTGCGACTATGGGCACCCTCTTCGGACTCGAAGAGATCAGCGACGAAGGCGAAGAGATCTGGAGCATCCTGGCGGATACCCTGGGCAGCGCGGGCGGAATGTCGTTCCTGACGTTCAATCTGCTGTGCGCGCCCTGCTTCGCCGCGATCGGAGCCATGCACAGAGAACTCGGAACATGGAAGAGCACCGGATTCGCGGTCGCATACCAGTGCATCCTGGCTTATCTCATCTCCGTCATCGTCTATGTGGCCGTCGGCCTGATCTGCGGCGAGAATACCGGGACGCTCTCCTATGTCCTATGCATAATCAACATCGCAGCCATCGCCTATCTGCTCTGGGCAAAAGACCCGTTCAGACAGCTTGGAAAGGACGACGGGGAGGCTTCGGAATGAACTCCGTGAGCCTGGCGCTGGTCGCGGCCATAGCCCTGATAATCATCGCGGCTGCGGCCCATCTGATAAACAACTGGCGCAAAGGCAGAAGCGATTGCGGATGCGGATGCGGCAGCTGCAACAAGTGCTCGGGCGCGAACGTGGATCTTCCTGAATGCTGCAGAAAAGAACAGAAAAACTGAATCCCGACCTCAACCGGCGGATTATGCGTCCGCCGGGAAACCACTTCCGTTTTTGGCCCTTCGATTGCGCTGGACAGCGCTTCTGCGCCGATCTGGAATGCGAAAACATCTGTTTCAATTAGACCTCTTTAAATATTATTAGGCAAACCATAAATAATCCGAACATCTCATCCATCCCGCATATGCGCCCGTTCATCAGAAAAACAGCATGCGGTACGCCCCATGATAAAACTCAGAAGCCCTTTCCCGGCGGCCCCGAAAATTAGGAGCGACCGGAATGGCTAAATGGCGCATTTCCAAAGAAGATGGCGGGAGCGAGGCGTTCCGCCGCGGGCAGGACTCGTCGAGCATCAGCGTTTTATGCACCGGAGAATCCGAAGGCGCATGCGAATCGTGCCGGGGAGGATGCGGCGACAGCGATGCCACTATAGTGTCCCTCAAAGACATGGAAATAGGGGAAAGCGGCACTATAGTCCGTCTGACCTCGGACGACGACTCGATCATCAGGCGCCTGATATCCATGGGCTTCGTGCCGAGCAGATCCCTGAAACTGGCCTCCGCCGTATCCAGCAGGGGAGCGCGCGTGGTCAGAATCGGATATGCGACCATCGCCCTGGACGCAGAGATGGCATCTGCGGTATTCGTCAGAAGAGGACGATGCCTTGCAGGACATCCAGGTCGCTCTGATCGGACAGCCGAACGTAGGCAAATCCAGCCTTTTCACCAGGCTCACAGGAGTCGGGGTGATTTCATCCAACTATCCCGGCACGACGGTGGAGTTCGAAGAGTCTACGGTCATGGTGGGCGACAGGACTGTCAACGTCCACGACCTCCCAGGGACCTACAGCCTATCCGCCGACTCGGGAGACGAAAGCATAGTGGTCGACATGCTCCGCGACGGGACGAACGATGCCGTCGTGGTGGTCGCAGACTCGACGAACCTCGAATCCAGCCTGGTTCTCGCCATGGAGGTGATCGAACTGGAAGTCCCCTTGATTCTTGCCCTCAACAAGATGGATCTGGCGGACAGAAGATTCAGGATCAACGCCGGCAAACTGTCCGAGATCCTCGGCGTCCCCGTGGTGCCTGTATCGTCGAAGACCGGGGAAGGCGTGGACAGGATCCTCAAGCTGATATCTTCCGGCGGAGCATCAGTATCCGGATACAGGACCAGATATGACGGTCACATCATGGGCTACATCGAGACCATCATGGCCATGGACAGCTCCGTATCGTGGGGCTCCGCGGTCAAGATGCTCGAAGGCCTCGGCATGTTCGTGGAGAAGGAATCTCCCGAGGTGGAATCTTACGTAACCCGGGTGTCCGCCGAGTTCAGGAAGACCCATGGGGACAAGATCGACGTGCATATAGCGCGCGACAGATACGGAGACGCCCATGTGATCGCCATGTCCGCCGTCGAGCCCATCGTCGGCGGCGTATCGAGGAAGGACAGGATATCCGAGATGACGATAACCCCGTCCACCGGGATACCGATACTCATCTGCGTGCTCGCGGCCACTTTCCTCTGCCTGATTTATGTGGGCGGGCTTCTGGCCGACGCCATCGACTCCCTTTACACCGGGCTGGTAGGGACAGCCCTGGAAGATTTCGGAAGGGAGATCGGTGGCGACCTGGGGGAGGCTGTCATGGCCGGCATAGACGGAAGCCTGGGCGCCATATTAGGCCTGGTCATCCCTTACATAATGGTGTTCTACATAGTGCTGGGCATCCTCGAAGACTCGGGGTATCTGCCGAGGGCCGTGATTCTTCTGGACCGCTCCATGCACAGGCTCGGCCTCCACGGCAACGCATTCATCCCGATAATGGTGGGATTCGGATGCAACGTCCCGGCCGTCCTCGCTACCAGGGCCGTCCGCTCCAAGAGGGAGAGGATGATTCTGTGCACGATCATCTGCATGGCAGTCCCGTGCTCGGCGCAGCTCGCCACCATAACCGGGGTCACCGGGAGGTATGCCGGAGCTATCTGGGTGGCAGTGATTTTCGCGGTGCTGATCGCGCTCGGATTCGCGTCGGGAGCGATTCTCAATAGGAGGCTCAGGTACGAGCCTTCCAACCTGGCGATGGAGCTTCCGGAGCTTCAGATGCCCGGGGCCAAGAACGTCCTCCTTAAGATGTGGTACCGGACCAGCGACTTCTTCAAGCTGGCCGTCCCCCTGCTTGTCGTGGGAAGCATCGTCATCGAAGTGCTGATGCAGTTCGACCTGCTGAATCCGATAGTGGAGCCGATGTCGTGGCTAACCGCAGGGATCCTCGGGCTTCCGCCTGTCACCATCATAGCCTTCATAGCCGGCATTCTGAGGAAGGAGATGTCATACGGGATGCTGGTGATCCTCGCCGCCGCCCAGGGCATTACGGACATAACGCTGTTCATGGACGCGAAGCAGTTCGTGGTGTTCGGAGTCGTGATGTCTGTTTACATGCCCTGCCTGGCCACAATGACGGCTATGGGCAAGGAGCTGGGCCTGAAGGAAGCGGCAACAGTATCTTTGACAACGATATGCGCGGCGGTGGCCATAGGCGCTGCGTTCAACTTCGCTTTGAGCGGATTCATGTGACCGCCGATGGCTGGCGGACGCTCCCGGAAAAACGGTTTTTCTGTCCGGAATACGGCAGAGAGACCTCCGGTAAAACATGTTATTAACACTCAGAGAGTATGGGAACCGAAATGACCAAATCTTCCGCCGTAATCGCGGCTCTGATCGCTCTTCTGGGCCTCATTGCAGCGCTTTGCGTGGCCATGCATCCGGAATCGTTCCTGGGGTTCGATCTGGACATCGAAAGCGACGAAGGCATAGAGCGCATCGACGGCGCAGGGCATTACTTCCAATCGGACATAGCGACGGTGACCGCCATAATGAAAGACGGCTATCTGTTCGACGGATGGTACGGCGAGGACGGGATGCTGAAATCGTCCGAAATATCGTATACTTTCGCGGCCACGGAGGAGAAGCTGTATGCGAGAAGCGAAAGAGGAGCTTTCATCGAAGTCTCCCATTCCGAGGGCCTTCTGGCCACCGTAGGCGGAACGTACAGGATAGGGGAGGAGGTTGCCCTGGAAGCTTTCGTCTGCAGGAAGGGGGTGTCGTTCAGCGGATGGTACGAGGACGGGACTGATCTTGTCACCCATAAAACGCAATGCTCGTTCACCGCGGCTTCCGACAGGAAGATGGTCGCCAAGAGCGACAGCGATTATTTCTCCGGGAACAATAAGCTGGCATGGGATTTCAGCGGCAAAGGGTTGGAAGACTCCGTGGTCATCGTCTCGGACGCCTACACGAAGAACTATGTCGGCTCCTGCAAAAACACCCTGAAAGGCTGGGCCGATGTGATCCCGGGAAAATACGTCATAACAATCAGGGGAACCGACTCCCAAGGTAATCTGCGCTCCGAATCTTTGACCTCCGAGATAAAAGGCGATTTCAGCCGCACATATTGCTGGGAGAATGTTTACAGACCCGCCGATATCCCCGGGATCGCCCCAGTTTCGCAGAGATCGTTCGAAACCATCGAGTGGGAAGTATGCTACGAGGAGCTCGAATCGTTCAGAGATTCGAAGTCCGGCAGGGCGCCTACATCCGAATCCGGCAGGATAGGGTATGCGGAATACCAATCCCAATCGATGAGGAATCTGGCAGAAGCGCTCCGCGGCAACACCGCCGGCATGAGCGATCTCCAGCGGGCGGATTACGTCCTGAAATTCGTCCAGCGCTATACCGACTATCAATACGACTCGGACTACAACGGGCGCGTGGAATACTGGAAATACCCTCTGGAGACCATCCTGGACAGAAGCGGGGATTGCGAGGACACCTCCTGCCTCTATTGCTCGCTGATGAAGCTGATGGGATACGACGTCGTCCTGCTGATATACGACGGACGCGAATACGACGAGGGGCATGCCGCGGCGGGCATCGCATTGGACGGGGTCGAAGGATACAGATACTACCAGATAGAAGACAGAGGGCCCGCATATTATTTCTGCGAGACCACCAGCAATTACATGTTCGTCGGAGAGATAGCCGACGGATACGACCAGGCCAAAATCCTCAGAATCCCTTGAAACCATTAAAAACACGCGGAGCGATGCCTTCCGCATGAAGTTCAGATGCGGACTTTGCGGATACATATACGACGAAGACAAAGAAGGCGTCAAATTCGCCGACCTCCCCGACGACTGGGTATGCCCCACATGCGGAGAGCCCAAATCAGAATTCAGCCAGGTATTCTGATCTCAGGCCCTTTCCGAGATGTGCTCTGCGGCCGTCTCGATTATCGTTTTCACATGGCCGTCGCAGAGCGAGTAGAAAACATTGCGCCCTTCCTTCCTGGAAGATACCAGATGGGCGTCCTTCAGAACGCGGAGCTGATGCGATACCGCGGATTTGTTCATTTCCAGGATTTCGCACAGATCGCAGACGCACAGCTCCTCCATGTCCAGGGCAAGCAGTATCCTCAGCCTCGTGCCGTCGGCGAACAGCTTGAAAAAATCTGACAGAGCGGCCCCGTCCCCCTGATCCCTGATGAAGGATCTGGCGCGGGATACGGCATCCCCGTGGACTTCGTGGCAGTCGCATTCCAGCGGCTCTTCTGGCATCTCAAACCTTCCTCATGCGGAAAAGCATCGCGAGCAGGACGGCTATCGTCGCCACGGCCACGATGCCGGACAGAGCCCCGATGATCTCGATGTACTCTGGCTTGAGGACTATGGCCACCGACATGACCATAAGAATTGCCGCCAGCACGAAAGCGGCCTTCACCAAGGGCCCTTTGATCATGCTTCCGGTAATGTTCCGTTTCATTCAAGAAACCTTGGTTCCGATGCATCCTTAAACTGGATGCACTCTCCCGGTAGCATGCAAGACCCTGCCGAACTATGCCGCAGAGCGGCGGATTGCTTCTACGACGATCCGCAGAGGTCTCTGGAACTGTTCGCCGAAGCCGCTCAGACCGGTTTCCCGAACGCGTTCTTCGGCATAGCCGAGATGAAGATGTCCGGATTGCTCGGGGAGCCGGATCCCGCGGCCGCAGAAGAGCTTTATTCGGCGGCGGCCGAAGCGGGCCATCCCCCATCGATGTACAGGCTCGGAATGCTTTTCTCGGGAGCCGGCGGCCATGAAGAGATTCCCGAGAGAAGCAGGATGTGGTTCGAAAAAGCGGCGGAAGCGGGGATGAAAGAAGCCTACCCGGAGATCTCGGACATCTGCATGTGCGGATACGGAGGTCCGGTGGACGCCGGTAAAGGCCTCAGATATTGCCGCCTCAGCGCGGATGCCGGCGACCCGATGTCCTGCTTCAAACTCGGATGCCTCCTTTCCGACGGGATAGCCGCGGATAAGGACGAGATGGAAGCCCTCCGTCTGTTCAGGATAGCGGCGTACAAAGGAATCCCCGAAGCCCAGTTCAAGATGGGCCTTCTGGCGCAGGAGGGCAAAACCAGCGGCGACGACATGCCGGCCGCCGGATGGTACCGGATGGCCGCGGATTCGGGCCTTGCCGCCGCCAAATTCAACCTCGGAACGCTTTACTATGAGGGGAAAGGGGTCGAAAAAGACCTAGAAAAGGCGTTCTCCCTGTACAAAGAAGTATCGGAGACCGGCGAAGGTGACGCGCTGTTCATGGTCGGCAGGATGCTGATGGAGGGCCTGGGAACCGAGAAAGATCCGCAGAAAGGGCTCGAATATTTCGGAAGAGCGGCCTCGGCAGGGAACCCTCTCGCAATCGAGTTCCTGGAGAATATCGGACGCCGCCAAAACGCACAGATTATAAAGATCGACGGCGCGGAACGACCGGGATTTGCCGGCCTTGTGACGCATTTTTAAGTTCGATTTCTTCATTAACTAAGATTTAAATTACATAGTTGTATATGGAAAATCATGGTCAGAAGGGCTGGGATAGACTTAGGAACGACGTATTCATTGGTAGCTGTTATGGTCAACGGGCGTCCCGAGATCGTAAGGAACGGCTGCGACAATGAACTGACGCAGTCCGCAGTCTGCATCTGCGACGGCGAAATCTTGGTAGGAGAGGAAGCTTACGCCAGAATCGCCGACGGAACGGCCAAAGGGATCACGGCATTCAAATCTAGAATGGGCGACGATTCCGTGCTGATAACCGGGAACGGCAGAGGATACAGCGCAAAAGACCTCTCGACCATCCTTTTGAACCACCTGATCAAGGAAGCGGAGAACCGCCTCGGAGACAAAATCACCGAAGTCGTCATCACAGTTCCCCACTATTTCGACGAAGCCCGCAGGATCGCCACGAAGGAAGCGGGAGAGGCATGCGGAGTCAGAGTGCTCAAACTGCTGAACGAGCCCACATCTGCCGCGCTGTACTACGGATACAACCATTTCGAAAGGAAGACCATCATGGTGTACGACCTCGGAGGAGGGACGTTCGACACCAACGTCATCCATTTCGAGAACGGAAAGACCGAAGTCATATCCACCCACGGGAACCACAGCCTGGGAGGCAAGGATTGGGACAAAGAGCTGGCGCTGATCGCCTGCAGGAGATTCGCGGCCGAATACGACATCAATCCCTTCGATGACGAATCCTTCAGGAATGTCCTCATGGCCACAGCCGAGAAAGTGAAGAAACAGCTCTCTGCGGTCAAGAATGCCATTTTCCAGATCGAGTACGAAGGCAAGAAAGGCAGCTACAGCATCTCCAGGGACGAATTCCGCGATGCTACCCTGTATCTCATGCATACCACCAGGGATCTGTGCGAAGAGGCCCTCCAGGCCAAAGGGCTCAAATGGCAGGACATCGACGAGATCCTTCTGATAGGCGGATCCAGCAGGATGCCCATCGTCCAGGAATATCTGGCCGAAACGACCCCCTGCAACATCGTCCACCATCCCGACATGGAGCTGGCCGTCGCAAAAGGGGCCGCCATCGACGCGGACAGATACCGCGACGGAATCTCGGACAAACCGATACTGCACGACATAACGTCCCACAGCCTCGGCGCCCTTTCCATCAAGGAAAACGAGGACAGATTCATCAACGAGATAATAATCCCCAAAAACTCCAAGATCCCGTTCGAAGCGACCAAAGCTTTCAAGCTGGAGAAGGGAAACAGGGCGAATTACATTGAGGTCTATGCCCTCCAGGGAGAATCCCGCGATCCGGACGAATGCGTGGTGGTGACGGAGGCTGTGATCAACGGTTTCAGAAACGACGGGAACGGGGTGATCATAAACGTCACGTACAGCTACGACGAGAACGGCGTAGTTAAGATATCCGCCGACAGCGACGGGAGAGCCCTGAACGTCACGACCAAATCCCTCCCCGACATCGACTGGATCTCCGGAAGGCCTTCGGAAAGGGCCGCGATGAACAATACGGAAAAGAACATCGTGGTCTGCCTAGACCTCTCCAGAAGCATGACGTTCAAGGACAAAAACAGCGGAGCCATCCCCCTGGATGAAGCCAAAGACTCCATCAAACAGTTCGTGGAGAGCCTCGGCACCGAGAACAACCATTTCGCCCTCATCGGCTTCGGCGATTCCATGAGCGTGCTCTGCGATTTGACACGGGACCTCGGGAAATTCAAAGGCGCGCTGGAAAAGACTAGGGCCAAGGACATGGGGAGAGGCACCAGGGCGATCCCTCTCGGTCTGGCCAAGAGCGTGGCCGAAAGCGACGGCAGGATGGGCATCATCGTGACCGTCACCGACGGGGAATGGGAAAAGAAAGATGCGGCAGTCCTGGAAGCCCGCAAAATCGGCATGCCGATCTTCGCCATAGGGTTCGGGGATGCCAACGAAGGCTTCCTCAGGCAGATATCGACTGTTGAGAAGGGGGCGCTGTACACCACCATCGACAGGCTGGGCCATACATTCCAGACCATCGCCACCGCCATCAGAACCGACAGCATGAACCTCAGGGATCCCAGCGAGGACTGAGGGCATGGCAGGATGCTACTGTCAGCTTCTCGGAATAAATCCATACAAAGAGAGCGAATACAGCGACGAAGCGCTTGAAAAAGCCATCAAGGCCGCCAAAGAAAGATGGGACGCAGAAAAGAATGCCTTCGACACCAATGTCCGCTATAACGCCGACACCAACCTGGGGCTGCTCGGGGACATCTATGAGAAGATGGCCTACCCCAATTCGAGGGCCGAGGAATTCAAGAAAGGCAGGGAGCTTCTGAAAAGCTATCTCCAGCCCATACTGAATTACTGCGTGGTGACCGAAGACGGGAAGGCGTACGCATTCCAGAGCGCCCTCAAAGGCCAGCTGAACAGGCTGGGATGGCCCGGCATCACGGAAAAAGATGCCGCGGAAATACTTGGTCTCGCCGAAGGGGCGCCTCCCCTTCCCATCAGCAGGAAAGCGGCGGAAGAATACAACAAGCTCAGCGACATGGGCTACCATACCCCCGCCCAAGTCATGAATTATCTGATCTCCAAGCTCCAGATCGGGAACTGCCATCCGCTCAGCGATGCCAGCCCGGCAGGGTCCGTCAGGGAAGCCATATCGGCATGCCTCCCCAAGCTGGAGACCGAGAGGAAGAATTTCCCCAGCCAGAAGACCTATCTCGATTGCACCAGACGCCTGAAATATCTGAAGGACGAGGATCTGGCCCAGCTCATCGAATACGGCAGATGCCGCCAGAGCCTGTCCCCGGTGACCGAGAAGCTCAAACTGGAATACAGCGAAAGGATAACCCGCAAACAGATAGACTCCCTCATGGAAGCCTACCGCCTGAACGATGCGGGGCTGACCATACCCGCCCTGGAATCGTTCTGCTACGAGAACGGCCTCGCCGCGGATTTCTCGGGATCCGGAAGCGGATCCATCAGATGCCCGTTCTGCAAGCATTTCATCAGCGGAAACGACGAGATAATCTACTGTCCGATCTGCAAGCGCAAGATCAAAAAGAAATGCAGCAGATGCGGGACCACCCAGAGCAACCAGAACAAGATATGCGTCACCTGCGGCTTCGATTTCGACAATGAAACCGAGAACGCGACCAGATTGGGCACGGCTGTCCGCGATTTCATCGATATGGGCGACATCGAGAACGCAAGAGCGGCTCTGGAAGAGCTCAAAAGGGACTACTCCGAGATCATCAAAACCGAAGTCCTGGAGTATGAGCTCGAGAACGCCGAGGAGATCGTGACCACCCTCTCCAACCTGATGGAAGATGCGTACTCGTCCGGAAGATACCACCATTTTCTGAACCTGTGCAGCAAACTGCATTCCGAATTCCCCGATTTCATCGGCAAAGACCTGAATCTGGAGGAAAGGATCCGCGTGGCCGAGGACCACTGCAGGCTCGCCGAGAGCGCATGCGCCGAAGCCGCCGGGAAAGCGACCCACGAAGAGAAGCTGATGCTGTACGTCAAAGCCTCCGAACACTGCAGGGATTGGCCGGAATCCAGGGAATATCTGATGAAATACCCTCCGGAAAACGTCACCGACTGCCACGGGACCTCGAAGGAAGGGGTCATAAGGATCATGTTCACGCCTCCCGCCGACACGAAGGACTTGGTTTACTGCATCTGGCGCGGGAAAGGCAGCGAACCTTATGCCGACGAGAACACCAAGCCCTATGAGATACTATCCAGGCACAAGCATGACAATTACTTCGAGGACAAGGACGTGGAGTCCGGCGCCAAATATTATTACCTGCTGTGCACCAGGCGCTGGGGCATCCTTTCGAGCCCGATGAAGCTCATAGGCCCGCTGGTCCCCTATGCCATCGTGGACAAGGTGAACATCGTAAGCACCGAGGAAGGGTTCCACATCACCTTCGCCAGGCCGGAGAAGTCGGTCGGGGTGCTCATAAGGAGATACATCAAAGGCGAGGAGAACAGATACGTCGAACATGAGATCAAGAACTCCGAGGAATACGACGACATCTGCCTCAGAGGAACGACGTATTTCTACCATTTCTTCGCCGAATACCTGGTAGACGGGAGGATAGAGCTCTCGGACAAGAACGTCCAGTCTGCTTCCTCCATGGAGATGCCTCCGCCGGTGACCGATCTGAGGGTCACCCGCAGCAGAAGCGGGACCTATGTCGCCAGATGGACGTCCAGCATAGAGGCCAAGCTGTACAGGTCCGAAAGGAAACTGAAGTTCAGCAGCAGGATAATGATGATGGACGACGTCAGATCCCTGATGAAAGAGGTCGTCCCCAAAGAGAACTACTCCGACGGAATCGCCTTCGACATGGACGGCGGCGCCATATGGTATCTCTTCCCGATCATCCAGGTGGGAAAAACCGCGGTCAGAGGGGACGAGGTCTGCGTCATCAACCTGGAGCCGTTCAAGAACATCGAGAAGACCGTCAAAGACGGGGACTGCATCATCACCATGGACTGGCCGCAGTCCGCCCTCGGCGCAGAGCTCAGGGTCTCCGATTCCTACGTCTCCGATCCGGAGGACCCGAACCTGATGGTCAGGTCGGTCAGCCGCAAGGAATACGAGGACAGCAGGCAGATCGCCGTGCCTATGGGTAAATCCGCGGCCAAATTCATCTTCATATTCGCCAAATACAGATACGAGGACGAGATCCGCCTGTCGCATCCCACCATGATCGGCGTCTTCTCCGCCGCCTGCAGGAAGATAAGGTATACGGCGGCGCGGGACAGGAAAGGGATTTCCTTCAGGCTGCAGGCCGATCCGGAGGTCGAATCCATCCCGGAGATCATGGCGGTGCAGTCCGACGGAAGATTCCCCCTCAGGGCCGGCGACGGCAGGACCGTATGGAAATCCGGCGGGAAGGTATCGCTCTCTGGCGGGACGGCAACGGTTTCCTTCCCCGCGGAGCCCCAGATGGAAATGGAAAGGATGAGGCTGTTCTTCTGCGAGGAATCGAACTACAACATCTTCAGGTTCATACACCCGCTGTACAGGAGGGATTGAAGCGGCGTTCTGGAGTAAAGCCAAGAAAAAACCGGCGGAAGAATACAAATGCCCCTACTGCTCCGCCAGATTCGGGATGGACGAGATCCACTGCGTCTGCTTCAACAGATTCTGCGCCGCGAACTTCGCCAGCTCGGAAAGGAACAGGGGCGGGAGATACGCCACTGCGGACGGCATGCATGAGATCGACTACGAGAAGACGGTCTTCCGGGGGATAGACCCCAAAAGCAGCAAGGCCATCATCACCAACCACCACATCATAAGGAACGCCTCCATGGAATGCGACATGTGCAGGAGGCCGGTGTCGGTTCGCCTC